>TARA_R100001440_G_scaffold5562_2_pt1 | contig 12279 bp, 2 predicted proteins | sample TARA_R100001440 | Tara Oceans TARA_R100001440 (sample SAMEA2622112) | marine metagenome | biome: marine biome (ENVO:00000447); feature: surface water layer (ENVO:00002042); material: "saline water (ENVO:00002010), including plankton (ENVO:xxxxxxxx)" | depth 5 m
GAAAGCACAAGAGTATGCAAAATTCATTCAAGGAAACAATAAAATTATTACTGCGCCGCATCCTGCTGCGGATGCTTATACTGGGGGCCGCGCTGGCTTTCATACTGCTGGCAGTTTTAGTGCAGTTAATCGTTTTCTTGATGATCCAATTACATGGAATACATATTGTGCTGAGCCCTTACCTAGAGAAACTAACGAAATACCTTTTTAAATGAAACAGTTAGCAAGAATAATAAAAAATTGTGGTCACCGCGGAAAGGTAGGCCACATATATGAAGTAATAGAAACAAACCCTAGGGAAGGATTTAGACTTATAATGCCTGGAGAAACTCAGTTTAGTTTTTGGTACCCAAAAGATTGTGTAGAAAAGGTTGAACCTGGTGCATGCACTGTGCCTACTACTGAGCCTACCTCATGGGAAGAAAAGGTAAAAACTTTAGATGAGATTACCACAGGTCTGAATATAGATAAGTGGAAAGTCCCTGAGAATGCAGATTTTGCATGGCACTTGGACAAAGTTACTGAATCCATCACGGATTTATTGAAAGAAAAGAACGCTGCGTATGGAAATACAGCGCTCTCACCTCTAGGGGTCTTTAGTAAGCTTGGGGCGGCAGAAGCCATCAAAGCTAGGATAGATGATAAGTTAGCACGTATAGCTAACAAAGGATTGAATGATGATACTGAAGATACTGCGAGGGATTTAATTGGTTACCTGCTATTATTATTGATGGCGGTAGAAAGAGAGGGGAGATAATACTCCCCCTTTTTCTTCTCGTGCAAACTATTGCATAACTCCATACCTTTCTAACTCATACTTGATAGATAGGAACGGTAAGTTTTTTCTAAGTTGATTTTGTCCTTTCAGCTTACCATCTCTAGTTCTATCTCCAGTAAGACCAGAGATCATGAATAGTGATGTTGCATCAAACAGATTGTTTATTCTAGTTACAGATGCAAATGGGTTTCGTATAGTACGTAGAACCTCAACAGGATTAAATCCTTGAGTCATATCTTTAGATAGATAGTTAAGTCTCAATGCTAAAGGATCATTATCAAAGTCTTCATCGTCATACATACCTTGTACTATAGCAGTCATTATTGCATACATTGCTGCTCTAGCTAATACACCAACAGCTCCTGCTCTTTCTCTCCCATTTAAATTGTTAAATCGTTGTCTTATAGTTAATGGATTTCCTCCAAGTAGTAGAGATAACATTACTCTAGCTCTTCCTTCATGTTGAGATGCATGCCAATCCATAACGCTTAGCTCGATCTCTTGATCTACTTTTATTGTGTTACCATCTCTATCTATAGTTTCTCTTTGTACACGGACCGTCTTCATCTTCATGTTACCCTGAGCATCTGTATTATCAAAGTATCCTAAGAATGTATCATCCTGTTTACTCTGCCACTCTTGTATTAACAGTGCAGGTAAATACTTTTTAAACTGTAAGAAGTACTGACCTATTGCATGTACTTCCATAGCAGACTTCTCATCAGATCTATACGCACCATGTATAGTAGTAGATACTTTTAACATCTTGTTAAGTTCTTCAGATGTCAACTCGTCTATTATTTCTAACTCTCCTGTAGGCAACTCTCTTACTCCTCTAATATTAGCTTTGTTATCTTTGTTGCTAATAAACGTCCCATCATTTCTATAATTATCATACAAACTAGTTCCATCCTGCATTTTTATTCTACGCATTTGCGCAACTAATAAAGCAAGATGTCCATGTTCTTCATGTATAGAGTGGAATCTAAACATCATATCATATCTAGCATTAGGATTTTTAAGAGCTACCATGTCAGAATTATCTACTGCATAGTCATAGTTATCAGGTAAATATCTATATCTATCTGCTATGTTGAATAGTTTATTCTGTCTTTTCTTACCTCTAATTACGTCGTAATAATACTTACCAACTTCTTTGTATCCAGCTGCTAAATCTGCTAAAGTAAAATCTACTTGGTCAGGCGGAACACCTAGCTTTGTAGATATAGATCCTCCTAATGCTCTAGCAGTATTAAATGTAATTACAATAGCACCATTGAATGTACCAGCTATAGGTTTAATCCACATAGACACCCCGGTTGTAAAGTTCTTTAACATTAATAAAGCTTTGTAAGGACTTACAGTTAGTGTTTGTTTACCTCTTAGTCCCTTTGCTCCTGCTTTGTAGAATGGATTAGAGTAAGTAACTGGTTTTTTAAAGAACTCTCCTGTACCAAACACTTGTTCTTTCAATACATTTAAAACTATTTGACTGTCTAAAAATTCATATAACCCTTTGAACTTAGCTTTATCTGTATCAGATAATTTTTCATTAGCAGCTTGTTGTTTGTAGTAAGATGTTAGTGCATCTCCCGTAGCAACAACTCCATCCATATGTCTCTTCTCAGTCATATTAGCATAGAATTGGTTGTGCATCTGCTCTAGATTGAAAGAATGGTCTTGTGTATGTATACTATACTCACTACCCATATTCTTTACACGTATCTGTTTTAATTCACTTCCTTCTAATGTTCTACCTGAGAACTCTTCTTCATAGAAGAATGATAGTTGTTGTCTTAGAAAAGATGATACTCTTCTATATGTACCCTTTGTTAATCTATCAAGTCCATGATACTCTTCAACATACTCATTGTTTTCTTTCTGTATACGAGGCATGAAGTGTTTATCTAATCTACCATCTTTAAGTATACCAGGAGAATCTTTAGCAAACTGCATAGCTTGTCTGAAGTTTACATCTTTACCCTTGTCATTAGTATATGCTGTACGCAGCATTGTATCATTATACTTTTCATTCCAAGTTCTTTCTAAGTGATCTAGTAATTCAAACTGAGCTTTACTTAGCTTACCTTCTTTATATTCTTTTTCAAACTGTTCCCTAGATTTAAAATACATTCCAGGAGTATAGTTTTCATTGTCTTTGTAGATGTATGCAAAATCATATAACTTTCTATAATCAAATGTAGAACTTAAACCTAGAGTTGCTTTCTCTACTACTTTATTAAGAGGATTCTTTTTATCATACTCATCCTTTACAGCTTTAAAAAGTTTTTGTGATACTTGTCTTTCTTTGGTTATTTCTTCTGCTACTACCTTCTGCTGCTGTTTAAACATTGCAGCAAAAGCTTGTATCTTTTTATTATCCACATTCCACATAGAGCTCAACTTTCTTTTTAAAAGCCCTACTGCCTCGTCTGTTTTTATCTCTTCTTTTTCCTGACTTCTTAATTCTAGTATAGCTTTCTGAAGCATATCTCGTTCATCAGTAAGCTCTGCTTGCTTAGATGCATCATAGTCAAAGGTTCTTAACTTATATCTCACATCAACTAAATCAGCTTCCATTCTTTCTAGCTTGTCAGCTGGTGCTACTTCTTCATATCTAGATAACACATCCCTACCAGTAAACATTGTACCGAAGTAATTACCGTGATTGAATAATCCCTTTTCATTAAGAGCTTTATATGTAGCTGGGTCTTCAGATTTGTAGTATGATTCTATAACTCGTAGTATATTTCTACTATCTACATGCTTTGGCCTTCTACCAATGTTATGCTTATTCAAGTGGTGAACTATAATATCTTGGAACATAGCTTCAGGTACATGTTCTTTTATCATCATAGCTCTCAACATCAATTCTATTTCTGCAGCTGTTTGTCTACTGTTAGGTATTTCTACGTTAGCTGCTTCTGCCCATTTAAGTATTTGACTAGTGTTTCTCATAAAACCTTTACCAGTTTTATAATCAACTAGTATTAGTCTGCCGTCTTGCTTTTGGATTAGGCCATCTATTTGAGTTGCTATACCTAGTAGATTACTATGTATCATTAACTCTGATGCCATCTTATCTCCCGACTGGTACCCAGATAACGCTGTGATAAATGCTGCATTAGATTCAATCCAGTTCAAACTGCTTGATGATATTTCTTTTTGATCAGGCTTTTCTTTTTTTAGTTCTGCTAATTCTTTGTCTAGCTTTGGATTACCTGTAATATATCTTTCTAGTATTTTGTGAGCAGCTTTACCGTAAGCTCTAGCATAATTATAGTTAGATTTAAAATGATCTACTGTCTCTTCGTACGTCAAGTCTTTATCATTAATACGAACTGTATCAGTGTCAACATTCTTGTACTTAAACATTCTATCAGCTGCTGCAATAGCAGCATCAATGTCAATATTCCTACCTGTTATACGTTTAGTAAACTGTGTAAGTCTTCTATATACACCACTTACGCCTCGGTATTCATTACCATCAGGATCTAGTGTTAACTGTTCTTCCTTCTTAATCTTCTCTAACTCAGCTATTGTGTCTGGTAGTTTTTCAGAAACACTTTCTTGCTTTTCCTGCACAACTTGATATTCAGCATTGTATTCCGCTTCTATGACATTAAAGTCCTTAGGGAACTCTACCATGAATCTACTAGCTCTATAGTCAAATACTGTTGTATTTGGTTTTATCTTAATTATACCGGGGTATGATTCTTCTAGTTGTCTTAACTTTTCTAAGTTCTGCTCTGTAGGATCTAATCTTCCTGCACCTCCATCATCTACATAAAAGTTACCACCAAACTCATAGATTATTCCGTCGTTTGCTAGTTGAGCTGCAAGTCCATTAGCTGCAACAAACTTTCTGTCTCTTGTAAAATCTGATACCTCAGTGGCTATCTCATTGTCAGCTAGTGCAAATAGAGCAGCTAACTCTTTAAGGTTCATATTCTTTAGATTTGCAGGCTCTATTCTTTTTATTCCTAAAATATTTGCAAGCCTTTCACCAAATCTTTTTAACAGGTCCTTTAGTGCAGAGATTAGAGACTTGTTGGGTTTACCGTCAGAATTAATATTATCTGCAGCATATTCACCAAGCGCTTGAGTTACAATCTCTTTTCTAAGATCCTCTCCTTTTAGATTAGGATTTAATCTTCTAACCTTTGCTATAATTCTTTGGCCCTCAGGAGATAACTCTATCTCTCTGTATAGTCTATCAAAAAATTGTTTGTTATCTTTATATATAGCTGATACAAATGGGTGACCAAACTCGTGGAAAGGAGTATCTCTTCTAGCATATGCTGCATTAACAACAGCTGTACCACCTACAAACTTACCGGCCCACTTTTTAGATTTGTCATTTATTATTTTATATGCTATACCCATCCTTTTGGACAGTCTTTCCATAATTAATTCAAGGCCCTTTTCTGAAATCTCTAGTCCTAAAGATGTTGATTTGTTTTGTGTTCTACCTTCTTCTTGTGACGGTATAAAAGCCTCAAACATCTCACCATTCATGTCTTCAAACATAACTCTACCTTCCTGCATAGTAATCTTAGGCTCTCCGTTAATGTCTACACGGCCAGATACTGACTCAGGATCTTCTACCCAGTCACCAAATCTATCTATAAAGTCATCTTCGTATATCTTATTATACTCTCTTTCTGCTAATATAGGATCTGGTTGCATTTCTAGTATCTGCTCAAAGAGCTCACTAGTTACTCGCTTACCTTTGTTAGGTCCTTGTTTTGGTGTTATTGTTATCTTACAAGCCATTATTATGATTTACATGCTTTATCTATTATCGTTCCCTGCTCTTTTCTACGCTGCTCTGCAGTGAGTCTTGTTATGTTCCTAGATCCAGGTTTAAATGTTATCTTAACTTCTCCATCCTTAAGTCTGCTGACTTTGTCTACTGTACGACGGGCTGCTTTGATTCTAGTAGCATCTCCAGGGACTTTAACTATCATAGTCATGCCTGGCGTTAGTACAGATTTACCATCTTGGTCTAGAATATCTTTACGCAAAGTTAACTCTTTTTGTGATATAGTGTCAACTGTTCTAGATATTAGGGTAGGATCAAAGTATCTACTAGACTGGTAACCATCCTTTAGACCTCCGGTTGTAAACTCTTGCGGTAGACTGTATGCTGATACAGCACTACTAGCAGTACCTACTTGTTGGTATAATGTTTTAGTTGTATTACCCTCTTGGTCTTGAACTTCTTTTACTTTTATAAGTACATATCCATAGTCACTATTTACTAGGAATTTAGGATGTCCTCCTCCAGGAACAGCGTAGTCGGTTACTATACCATTCTCTACGCTAGTGCCATATATACTACCATTTCTTTTTAGCGCTTTTATATAGTTGCCATTGTCATCTCTACCTAGAGCGTAGTGCTCTTGTATTCTACCAGGGTTGTTCAGTGCATACTGTATCTCAAAATGCTCTTTCAATCCATTCATTGTTTCCTCTGATTGAGGAGACTGCAATGCTTCTCCCGTATTTAGAAGTCTTGTTAACAATTGCTCTCTACGCTTACTGATAGTAGTTAGAACGTTTGGAGGAAGTAACAATGTTATGTTACCAGCTCCAAACTCTAACCCCTCATTTATAGTAGCATATTTTATTATCATGTCTTGATCTTCTGTAGATAGCTTGTTGAATGCTGCATGAATATCTACAAGCTCATCTTGTGTAGGCTGCTTTGTATCTGCTGCCTTGAAGTACTTGTTATTGAATCTATCACGCTCAACAGTTATGTTAGATAGGAATGGATGTACATCTCCAAATCTTTCTCCTCTATCATTTACACTATCCTGCAGTTCTTTTATTCTCTCAGCAGATCTTTGTATAAATGCTCTATTGCCTCGAAGAGTAAACTTAGTACCTGCTTCATTTTTTACGGTTAGTGGTCTTTCTTCTGTTGTATCTACCAAAGAAGATGTTAAGTATTTTAAGAACTGTTGTCTTACTTCTATCTCCGCTTCCTTCTTATTTTCTAATGCAGATAGTCTTAGATCGGAGAACTCAGATAAGTACTGCGCTAGTCTAGGATTTGCTAAGTGGAATGCAGCTTTGTGTGCATCATTTAGAATCATAAGCGCTTTGTATGCAGATCTAACGTGCTTGTGCTCCATCAACATCGAGCTGTTTAACGTTGTATCAACATTTTCAAATGACCCGTCTTCTCTCTGTTGGAATAGATCTCCCCACTCCTGCACCTTAGACTCTAATGAAGCTAGCCCGTTAGGCATAGACTGTACAATACTTAGAGCTTGACTAACTTTTACCAGCTGAGCAGAAGCCTTATCCATCTCTAGTAGTAATCCTATAACTGCAGCTTGTTCTAGCTTTTGATTTTGATTATACTTTGCAAACTGCTTGCTTCTATCCTCGTATCTACTTATACCTTTTAACAACTCGCCCATATCCAATCCTTGCTCAGCAACTGCCTCATTGAATTTGTTTAGCTTAGACTCTCCTATCTCTGCTACTAACTCTTGTCTAACCGCTCTTAGATTAGACTTGAAGTTGCCCGGTCTTTCAAATGCTTCACGTATTGCAGGCTGACCAACTACCGCGGCAGCTGTATTTAAAGGAACACCCTGAGCTAGCATAAGCGCCATGTATCCTGCTGTTTTGTTGTTTAGTCCTAGTATGTTTAGTATCTGCTCGTTAGCATTATCTATCGCGGCATTCACTAGTGCATCAAGCGCAACGTTTGCTACATTACCATCACTATCTATTCTTTTAAACTCGCCGTATTCTTTACCATCAATCTTGTAGGTAACATCTGTTACATTACTATCATCTCTTCTTATAACACTAGCCCCGGTTCTAGGATCTACATCTTTTGTAGTATCATCTCCCATTAGATATGAGATAGCTTTCATGGAATTAGCAAAGATACCTGTAAGCTTCGCACCCTGCTGATTACTTTGATGCATGTACATCTCATCAAACGGATCAGACAAGTCTCTACCTTGATAGAAGCCACTGCTCTTGTAGTCCTTGGCTCCTTCCGCTACTTGTACTCCAGCTTGCTGCGCATACATATCAAACACAGAGTTTACGCCCTTACCATTCAGTACTTTAAGATTGATAGGTGTAAGCATAGAAGCTCTGTTCTCAGGCTTAGTTATAACATCTAAATAGATTTGTAACATTCTATTTTTTATAACTGCTTTGTATATTTTATTTAGATCATTCTTTCTATCGCTAGCAGGTGTGGCGTCGCGCTCCTGTCTTACTAGATCTACATTTTCTTTAGTAGTATTAGCTAATACATCTTGTAAATCAAATCTTACAAACTGTGCATCTTGTATTCTTTGAGACATGTCTGCTGGCGTAGCACGTCGTATGATAAACAAAGAGTCAATATCAAAGTCACTACCGTGTAATGGTGATAATTCTTTTGGTGCTATTAGTGTACTAGTTCCAGCTGCATTACTAAATCCTACAACCTTCAAAGGTATAGCAGAGTGTAGTTCTGTGGATGGTATACGGAATCCCATACCATACTTGTTGTAGAACTCGTCTCCTATTTGGAACTGTCCTTGTAAAGCTTCTGGTAGTATAACCTCAGCATATGAGTTATTACCATGCATGTGACGAAGCGGGCGCTCTGTCCATGTATTGTCTATAGTTATACCTTGAGCTTCCAACTCTTCTCTAGTACCAACTTGATTACCTTTTTCAAATACAGTTATACCCAAATCCGATACTAGCGCTAGCTTCTGGCCTGGGAACTTAGGTCTTACCACAGCTGTGTTAAAGAAAGAAGATAGTAGGCTCATAGACTTGTTAGCAATAGCTGGGAAGTTTATATCAATACCGCCTTCATCAAGAAGCATTGCTTCTCTTTGCGCGCTCTCACGAGATGCAGCTATTCTTGCAATCCTAGTTTGTATTTTATTTTTAAGTTTAGTTCTTTCTGTCTTAGAATAGTTTTTCTTATTATCTTTTACTCCAAGATCCCTATATGTTTCAGCAATACCTTCATCAAATAGTCTACTCATCATATCATAGTACTCTATAGACTCTGCTTTGTTGTTACCATTGGCATTTATAAAGTACGCCATCTGTGTAGGATTACTAACTAGCGTATCAATCTTAGCTTCAGGATCTAGCTGTATTCTATAGTTCTCATTGTACAGCTCAACTACTGATGACTGAGGTATATTGAAGTTAACTGCCCCTGTCTTAGAGTTGTATCCTGTAGTAGCTTTTGTAGAAGGAGAGCCATTCTTTATACCGCTATCCATCACATACTCTCCAACATTTGCTTTACGCATTGCATCTCTTAACTCTCCAAGCTTTGGGAATCTTGATACAATATCATCTGTAAGAACTATAGAGGAGTACTTAACTGCTACCGCATTACCATCGTCGTGTATACCGTAGTACACAGGCTTTAGAACATTACCTATATTTAAGCCATTACCAAATCCACGCTTTATCTCTGCCCTTCTTTCAGGCAGCATGTATCCTTGAGCATCAGCTATATCAAAGTCTATACCTATGATAGCTAACTGATCTTTGAATGCAGCTCTTTCCTCTTTACTCATGTACTCAAAAGGATTAGCCTTAGGGTCTTCAGAGATAGCCATTCTAAACTTCTCTGGCATACCGAACTGATCGTTAATAAATCCTTTGTAACCAGGTGCTTGCGATACTTTCATTCTCTTAATAACCTTAAACGAATCACCAAGTGATGAAGTATCTCCCATAACTAACTGATTTAGGAAGATAGAGTTTACTGCATAGTTGTATGTAAATGCTTCTTGAGCATCCATAAACTCTCCTTTACCAACAATACCTTGCTCAGTAAGCATAGCATTAGCTCTACTTATAGCTGTGTACTTTTCATTTATACCATTATCTTTCAAGAACTCTTTAAGCTTCTTGCTTCTGGTGTTCAACGTTTTAAATGCCCTAGTAGCAAAGCTTGCAGGAGACGTTGCAGCATTAAATTCTTTTTTAAATACTATAGGCGTAGTCCCTCTCTCTTTATACTGAGTGTAGAGTGCTCGTAGTTGTTCTTTTACTTCTGACTTACTAAGAACATTCACCCTAGCATTACGAACTCTTGTAGTATCCGCAACTGTATGCAGCTGTTGTACATAAGATACATTGTCAACCTCATTCTGCATTCCACTAGCAAACTGGTATATAAAGTTTCTTTCAAACCATTCTTTAGGTTTCTCCAAATTCATTGTTACTGGAGATCTTTTACCTTTTCTATCTGCATATGCATCATGGTCTGCTATATCATAGACCTTAGAGCTTCCGTTTGTAAATGGATTGTACTTAAATAGTTTTGTCCACACAGGATTGTCGCTCTCACTGTATATAGATTTACGAGGAGCCTGACCGGTTAGTCCTAACAAAGCATCTAAACCAAAAGAACTATTGTGGTATGTATAAACATTCTTACCAGTTGCTGTCCTAATACTACCCGCTCGCTTATTCTGATCAAGTGTTATAATAGATGCTGCAAGAGTTTTTATATAGCCCTTAGAGTTTTCTAGTGCGTCTTGAGGTGTAGCAGGTACAGTTACAGGTTTTCCTTTTACCTCATTCTTAGCCTTGTTATTTCTTGTGTATCTAACAACCTCACCAAACTCATCACGTAAAGTTTTACGTTTGTTAGTTGCAGCAAATACATTCTCTACTACATTTACTATAGCTGATCCTAGTACGTCCAGGTTAGACTTATCTACTACAGCGGTATCGCTTATATAAGGAAGACCAATAGACTTAAGAGTTAGTAAGTATGCCTCTTCTATCTTCTTATCTTTTATAAGCTCTTTTATTTTAGATCTATTAGCAACTAAACCTTTATAGTTATCGTATATGTTTTCAGAGATAGCTGTCTCTCTAGCTGCTTGGCTACCAAACTCCTTATGTTGGTAGTATCTAGTTTTGATTTTAGTTTCATTAACTCCTGCCTCATTAACTTCAGTAGATCTAGAGTAGTCACCTAGGTGAAACTTCTCTTTACGTAAGCTACCTGTGTTTACAAATAGATTGAAGAATACATTCTTTTGATAGAACTGCTTGTATAAAGGCTTCATCAAATCTAACTGCACATCTTCTTGAGAGTCGAGAGCTTCTTTGATAAACCTTCCAGATGTCTGTGTATTACCTCTTCTTATAATTGTGTAACCATCTAGATTGTCTATATCTACATCTACATTCTTTACATCTCTTAGAGGATGATATACAAATACTTCATTACCTGCTTTATCTGTATCAAACTTAGCATTAGTTGGGAAGTCAACTGTTTGCAGCTTACCATCTTTTACTATGTTTATATCAGATGCAAGAGCTGTTTCTACTATATCTTTTATACCTTCTACTACAGCATGGCCAGGTGTTCCTGGTCTGTATCCTAGATCTTCCTGCCTCTTAGCTAGACTCCTAGTAAAATCAGCTTTAGATTGTATAGTATTTTGCCCTGACAATAGCTGCAGTGCCACAAAGTATGCAAACCTTGGTGACACTGTTGCTATCGTACCATCGCTTTTTGTATAAGTTAAATTATTTAAAAAGTCTCGAACCTCACTTGTTAAATTATTTTGATGGTTTATTTCAAAAGCTTCTACTATTTGATCCTGCATATTCTCAGTTTGCTCATCTAGTACAAACTTCTGAGCTTCTACAGTATACATGTCTTTGTATAACTTATTAGCTACTGTATTGTTTTGTAACAACTTGGCAGCTCTTAGTAGAGCATCCTCTTCTAGAGATCTGTCTTGTATAGATTCTAAGTCTGCAATCTCTTCTTGCAAGTACTCATCTTTGAAGTATGCAAATCTTTCGTCTCTGTTAAAGAACATGTTAGTTACAGTATCTCCTTCTACAGCGGACTGATCATTAGTCATATCTAAGTACTCTGCTAGCCCGCTAGTTAGTAGGTGATGAGCTGCTCTATATGTATCTGTACTACCATACTCTTTGATTATATCTACATAGTTTTTAGGAGTAGCTGCAGCTATAGGCTCACCTTTGAATCCTGAGAAATATCCAGTTTCAATATTCTTGAAGAATTTCTGTACATTATCAGTATTCTTATTTATAATACCAAAGAACTTTAATACTTTCTTAAAGAACGCTACTATCTTATCACCTAAAGTCACAGGCTTTTTCTGATAGTAGTCCATAAACTTATCAGCTAAAAGCTCTTCTACTTGATAGTCAGACATTGCTGCAGCTTCTGGGTAGGCAGCTCTAGCAGCTTCTACCAACTGTGCTCTTTCTGTGTCTGTTAAGAAGTAGGAGAATATCTTATGGAAAACCTCGTGTCTAACTACATTTCTATAGATACCTCCTTTCTGTTCTATAACAAATATCATGTCATTCATAAATGTACCTATAGCCCCAGGAGTTTCTGTAAGCTGTAGCATATCTATACCATTTATAAATGAAATATATTCAGGCTTTAATGATCCGTCTTTTCTAAATGCCTCAGGTAATAGTTTTCTAAGCTCCTT
>TARA_R100001440_G_scaffold786_4_pt1 | contig 12246 bp, 15 predicted proteins | sample TARA_R100001440 | Tara Oceans TARA_R100001440 (sample SAMEA2622112) | marine metagenome | biome: marine biome (ENVO:00000447); feature: surface water layer (ENVO:00002042); material: "saline water (ENVO:00002010), including plankton (ENVO:xxxxxxxx)" | depth 5 m
AGTCACAACCATAAAACACAAGCGGCTATTGCGATGGAACAAAGAGCAAGGGCTGCAGGTAAAGTTGCCGCGGCAAATGTGTTTAGAAGATTTATAGAGCAACAGAAAAAGAAAACAAAAACACGTGCATCCAGTAGAAGCTGATATACGTAAATGGTCACATGACTTTCTTGAAGTTCCTAATGATAAGTTAAATGGCTTACCACCTTGTCCTTATGCTAGAAAAGCATGGGTAGATAATCAAGTAAAGTTTAGTATCAATACAGGATTTGAAGGTTTACGTGAAGAAGTAGAAAAGTTTAATGAACATAACTACGATATAGTAGTATGGGCATCTGAAGAATTACCGCACATAGAATATCTTGATGGGCTTTGTGATGGTATGAATGAAGCATTTTCAATTGCAGGTATAGATATGCATTTGATGGTGTTTCACCCTGACTACGATGCTGGTGAAGCTGGTTTAGAATTTTTAGATGATAACGGCATTACTAGTGACGAGTTAGAATATTGTATGGTTTTCATACAATTATTATCAGTGTTGGATAGTGCGGCACTAAGTTTAGAGAAGTCAGGGTACTATAAACATTTCCCTGAAGAAGTATATCAATCTTTAGTATTAGAAAGAAGGAAACTAAGAAATGGCAATGGGCAAAGCAAAAATGGCTAAGAAGAAAAAAATGATGCGCGGTGGCGGTATGACAAAACCTAGAATGATGGGTGGCGGCATGGCTAAAATGGCTAAGAAAAAGAAAATGATGCGTGGTGGTATGAGTAAGAAAAAGAAGTAATGCCCTATATATCAAACTCGTCTTTACATGGACTGGGTATTTTTGCAGATAAGGACTATGCTCAAGGAGATACAATTGAGTTATGTCCTTATCTTATAGCAGATAAAAATGATTTTGCAGATACCTGCATTTTACATGATTATATTTTTTACTCTCCTTATGAAGATGATGAAGATTATTTTGTACCACTTGGATTTGCTATGATATATAATCATAGTGAAACTCCAAATGCTGAATGGGATATTGCAGATGAAGATGAAAGATTTATTAAATTCTTTGCTGTTAAAAAAATAAAAAAGGGTGAAGAAATACTGCATGATTATGGTGAGCAGTATTGGGAAAGTAGACCAGAGTAAATGCCACAACTAGATAAAGTAAAATATACAAATGCAGTTATTCCACTAGGAACAGGTGCAACAACTATATATACATGCCCAACTAATTTTACGGCTGTTGTACAATTACTTGCTTTTTCAAATAAAGATACATCTGATAGAACATTTGATTTATCCTATACACCGTCAGGTGGTGCGGCACAACAAATATTAGATGCATTTAGTATAGCAGTGGCTACTAATATTGTGTATGTATTTGATGACGGCAAACCTTTTTTTATGAACGCAGGAGATGTATTATCAGGTGTAGGTTCATCAGCAAGTCAAGTTATTGCATTAGCATCCGTAGAAGAATATTATGACCCAAGCAGGTAGGTTATTATGGCAAAGACAACAAATAAAAAGAAAGTTAAAAAAGTTGTAGCAGGTTTAAAAAAAGCATCTAACTTACATGCTAAACAAGCTAAGACTTTATCTAGCCTTAAATTAAACAAAGGTGGTAGTACAGTAAATAAAGCAGGTAATTATACAAAACCTGCAATGCGTAAACGGCAGTTCCAACGTATCAAAGCTGGAACAAAAGGTGGTGGTGCAGGTCAATGGTCTGCTCGTAAAGCACAGATGCTTGCACAAGCATATAAGAAAGCTGGTGGTGGTTACAAATAAAATGCTACACGTGAAAGGAGAGACACATGTTAGCAGAGTTAGCCGCAGCAAATGCGGCGTTTGCCGTTATAAAACAAACTTTACAGAACGGAAAAGATATTGTTGATGCAGGAGACAGTATCTTTAAGTTTGTGGAAGCTAAAGAAGATTTACGCCATAGAGGTGAAAAGAAAAAGAATAGCTTTTGGGGTGATAAAGGTGGGTCAGAACTAGAAGAGTTTATGGCACTTGAAAAGATTCGTGAAGAAGAAGAGTGGATTAAAGAATACATGATATGGGCTGGTCGTCCGGGATTGTGGCAAGACTGGCAAACATTTCAAGCAAAAGCTAGGAAAGAAAGACAACGTAAAATAGCACTAGCTGAAAGACAGAAAAGAGAATTAATAGATGCTATTTTAATAGGCGTACTAATTTTAGTAGCTGTAGGTGGTATTGGTGGTATAATATGGTGGATTATGTTTTTACAAGGTATGTAATATGGCATTAGCAAAATCACAACAAAGTTTAAAATCGTGGACGAAACAAAAATGGCGAACAAAGTCTGGGAAAAAATCAAGCGAAACTGGAGAGCGTTACCTTCCTACTTCAGCGATACAGAGCCTTACATCTGCGGAGTATGCGGCAACATCACGAGCGAAGAGGGAAGGAAAAAGAAAGGGCAAACAGTTCGTGAAACAACCGAAGAATATTGCGAAGAAAACTGCGAGGTTTAGACGTGGTTAATATGTTGATAGGACCTATAGCAGATTTAGCTGGTACATGGTTAAAAGGTAAAGTTGAAGAGAAGAAAGCGCAGTCAGCTACCAAGGTTGCTAAAGCGCAAGCTGAAGCCGTAGTAATGCAAAAGAAAGCTACAGGTGAGATTGATTGGGATTTGGAGATGGCTAAAGGTAGTCAGTCTTCATGGAAAGATGAATGGCTTACGATACTATTTAGTATTCCACTTATTCTAGCATTTATACCGGGAATGGAAGAGGTAGTAGCGAATGGGTTTGCCCAGTTGGAATCAATGCCACAATGGTATCAGTATAGTCTTGGGATTATTGTTGCCGCTAGTTTCGGTGTGCGTTCTGCTACAAGATTGTTCGGGAGAAAATAATGGCGGCAGAAACAATATTAAAGTACAAGATAGTACCACGCTTAATGATGCTTGTTATGACAGTAATGTATATAAGAGTTATAGAGTGGGGGATGTCCTTAGACGACTTGAGTACACAACAGAGTGCGATGATAAGCGTAGTATCAGGTGCGATGACAGGGGCATTTGCAGTGTGGTTAGGGTCGGAGACTAAAAAATGAAATATGAACGTCAACAATTTATAGATAAACTAATCCAAGGAGAGGGTCTAGTTTTAACTGTTTATCAAGATACACTAGGCATTGACACAATTGGAATAGGAAGAAACCTAAAAGACCGTGGTATAAGTAAAGAGGAACTTGACCATATGGACATCCCAAATATGGATGCGATATACGAACATGGTATAACAGAAAAAGATGCGGTCTATTTAGCAACGAATGACGTGCAGATAGTCGAGAGAGAACTATGTCAAGCGCACTCTTGCGTGGATAGCCTAGACGCTGTACGTCAGCTAGTATTAATGGACATGGCATTTAATATGGGTGTACCAAGATTAAAAAAGTTCAAAAAAATGTGGGCGGCTATATACGATAATGACTTTCCTACCGCAGCAAAAGAGATGTTAGATAGCAGATGGGCAAGGCAGGTAAAAGGACGTAGTACACGTTTGGCTCACGCTATGGCTACTGGAGAGATGGCATGACACGACAGTTAAATGAAAGACAACAGAAGTTTCTTAATGTGTTGTTTGAAGAGGCAGGTGGAGATGTTGTACAGGCAAAGAAGATTGCTGGATACGCAGATAACACACCAACAACTTCTATTGTCAAAGGATTAAAAGATGAGATACTAGAAGCTACATCTATGTACATGGCACGTAACGCACCAAAAGCGGCTATGGCTATGACAGGTGCATTATATGACCCAACAGAACTTGGTATACGTGATAAGATGGTTGCGGCAAAAGAATTGTTAGACCGTACAGGTTTAGTAAAGACAGAGAAAATGCAAGTGGAAGCAAGCGGTGGTGTTATGCTTATGCCACCTAAAGTAAAGAGTGAGGATGACTAATGACAGATTTAGATAAAAGAAAAACAAAACTTCCACAAGATAAATCAGTAGAAGAAGCAACAAGAAAAAAAGCAGAAGCCTATAGAAAAAAACATGGCGAAACTGTAACTAAAGAAGACTACAACTCTTATAAAGAAAATTTTTCTTCAAAACATATGTCAAAACCTTTGTCTTTTACAGACTATAAGGAAATTTCTAGTTTTTATGGTAAGTCTGACGCAGAAAATGCTAGTTTAGAATTGATAATGAAAGCAGGATTAGACCCAGAAAAGTATCGTCCAACCAAAAAAAATAATAAAAACGGTTCAGTTACTAAGTCAAATAAAGGCGCACAAGATTTTCGCAAAGGTGGCATGGTAATTTCTACAGTAGACAACCGTAAAAACAAATGACACGTAGTATAGGTAAGTGGAAACTTCCACAACCAACAGATATAAAAGAACAGAACGAATGGGTACAGATACCACGCATAGCACGTACCGTACCTTTCGGATATAAACAAAACGAAGAAGACCCTGACATTCTTGACCCCATACCGACAGAGTTAGATTTGTTAGAAAAAGCTAGACAACACGTAAATCAGTATAGCTATCGTGAGGTAGCCAACTGGTTGAGTACAAATAGCAATAGATACATATCACACGTAGGATTAAGGAAACGGTTACAGAATGAGCGACAGCGTAAGAACCAAGTTGCAAGCATCCGCAAGTGGGCAGAATATGCGGAAACGGCAATCGCCAAAGCGAAAGCCCTTGAAGAAGAAAGAACAGGTGCAAAAGCCTACAATAATTGAAGACGTTTCATATGAAACAGAATTTCAAGAAGAACACGCTAATGTGTTATTTAAGCCTAACGAAGGTCCTCAAACAGATTTTCTAGCGGCTAGTGAGCGTGAAGTATTATATGGTGGTTCGGCAGGGGGTGGTAAATCCTATGCTATGTTAGCTGACCCACTACGATACATGGGGCATCCAGCATTTAGTGGATTGCTGTTACGACATACAACAGAAGAACTTCGTGAACTTATCTTTAAATCACAAGAGTTGTACCCACAAATATGGTCAGGCATAAAATGGTCTGAACGAAAAATGCAGTGGACAGCACCATCTGGAGCGAGATTGTGGATGTCATACCTTGACAGAGATGAAGATGTCCTGCGCTATCAGGGTCTAGCATTTAGCTGGATTGGCTTTGACGAGTTAACACAATGGCAATCTCCATATGCATGGAATTATATGCGCTCTCGTCTTAGGTCTACTGCACCTGATTTGCCTATCTTTATGAGGGCAACAACCAACCCGGGTGGAAGGGGTCATGCTTGGGTTAAGAAAATGTTTATAGACCCAGCACCGTATGGAAAGGCATTTGATGCGACAGATATTGAAACAGGTGAAACTCTCAAGTATCCAGCAGGGCATAGCAAAGCTGGGCGACCTTTGTTTAAAAGGCGGTTTATACCTGCAAGGTTATCTGATAACCCCTATCTCTCGGATGCTGGTGACTACGAAGCAATGCTCTTGTCACTCCCAGAACAACAACGAAAGCAACTCTTGGATGGGGATTGGGATATCAAAGAAGGGGCTGCGTTTACTGAGTTTAATCGTGATGTTCATGTTGTTGAACCTTTTAATATTCCTAGCAATTGGGTTAAGTTTAGAGCATGTGACTATGGGTACGGGTCTTACAGTGCTGTTGTATGGTTTGCTGTCAGTCCGTCTGAACAACTTATTGTGTACAGGGAACTGTACGTGTCAAAAGTCTTAGCTACTGACTTAGCTGATATGGTATTAGAGTTAGAGGCTGAAGATGGCAATATTAAGTATGGTGTGCTTGATAGTTCTCTTTGGCATAAGCGTGGCGATACTGGTCCTAGCCTTGCAGAGCAAATGATACAAAAGGGTTGTAGATGGCGACCATCAGATAGAAGCAAAGGCAGTCGTGTTGCAGGTAAAAACGAAGTACATAGACGATTACAAATAGACGAATTTACGGAAGAACCTAGACTTGTTTTCTTTAATAGTTGCACGAACATTATCTCTCAGTTGCCATCATTGCCACTGGATAAAAAAAATCCAGAGGATATTGATACAAAAGCAGAAGACCACTTGTACGATGCAATGAGATATGGTATAATGTCAAGACCAAGATTTAGTGTATTTGATTATGACCCAATGGGTAGACCTAGTGAAAGTATGCCAGTAGCAGATTCAACATTTGGATATTAAGGATTAAAATATGGCTGAAGATGAAAATGTAATGATTGAAGCAGATGCTATCTCATTAGAAGATACGGAAGATAGCATTGTAGATGATGTAGATGTTACATCCATTATACCTTTTATTCAAGACAGATATAAAAGAGCAGAAGATTATCGATACCAAGATGAACAAAGATGGCTAAAAGCATATCGGAATTATCGTGGATTATACGGACCCGATGTGCAGTTTACTGAATCGGAGAAGTCTCGTGTATTTATCAAAGTTACAAAAACAAAAACTTTGGCAGCTTATGGTCAAATCGTTGATGTACTTTTTGCTAATAATAAGTTTCCTCTTTCTGTTGAACCTACTGAGTTACCAGAAGGAGTTGTCGCAGACGTACACTTTGACCCCCAAGAGCCAGAACAGTTGCGTGGTGATACTGCCCTAAGTAGCCCATATGGTTTTTCAGGAGATGGTAGAGATTTACCTGCAGGTGCTACCGAAAAATCTTTGCAAGAAATGCTTGGTCCTTTATCAAATAAATTAGAAGGTATAGAGGGTCTTAAAGAAGGAGTAGGTAGTACACCAACTGCAGTTACTTTTAGTCCAGCTATGGTAGCTGCAAAGAAAATGCAAAAGAAAATACATGACCAATTAGAAGAATCAAGTGCGAGTAAACACTTACGTAGCACAGCATTTGAAATGGCTCTATTTGGCACAGGTGTAATGAAAGGACCTTTTGCTGTAGATAAAGAATATCCTAATTGGGGAGAAGATGGTGAGTATGACCCACAGTTTAAAACAATGCCACAAGTTTCACACGTTTCTGTCTGGAATTTTTACCCTGACCCTGATGCCAATAATATGGATGAAGCACAGTATGTCATTGAACGACACAAGATGTCAAGGTCGCAACTTCGGAATCTCAAAAAAAGACCGATGTTCAGAGCAAGTGTAATTGATGAGGTTATTCAATTAGGAGAAAATTATACTAAAGAATATTGGGAAGACGATTTAGCTGATTATGCACCTGAACATGGCATAGAAAGATTTGATGTTTTAGAATATTGGGGTATGGTTGATACAGATATGCTTGAAGAAGCAGAAGTAAATATACCAGATGAATTAAAAACATTTGATGAATTACAGGCAAACGTGTGGATATGTAATGGTAAACTATTAAGAATGGTTTTAAATCCATTTAAACCTGCTACTATACCATATCATGCCGCACCTTATGAATTAAACCCATACTCCTTCTTTGGTGTAGGTATTGCTGAAAACATGGACGATACACAGACTTTGATGAATGGCTTTATGCGTATGGCTGTTGATAATGCTGTATTGTCTGGTAATTTAATTGTAGAAGTAGATGAAACTAACCTAGTGCCGGGTCAAGACTTATCTTTATATCCGGGCAAGGTGTTCCGCAGACAAGGTGGCGCACCCGGTCAAGCGATATTTGGTACAAAGTTCCCGAATGTATCTAGCGAGAACATGATGCTGTTTGATAAAGCACGTGTACTTGCAGATGAAAGCACAGGCTTCCCATCATTTGCACATGGTCAAACAGGCGTACAAGGCGTAGGTAGAACTGCGTCAGGTATATCTATGTTAATGAATGCCGCGGCTGGTGGTACAAAAACTGTAATTAAAAATGTAGACGATTATCTATTACGACCTTTGGGAGAGGGGTTGTTTAGATTTAATATGCAGTTTGATTTTGATGCAGAAATTAAAGGAGACTTAGAAGTACGTGCTAGAGGAACAGAAAGTCTTATGGCTAACGAGGTACGCAGTCAGAGACTTATGCAGTTCTTACAAGTTGCAAGTAATCCATCTCTTGCACCATTTGCTAAGTTCCAATATATTATCCGTGAGATTGCAAAATCTATGGAACTAGACCCTGACAAAGTAACCAATAATATGAACGAAGCCGCTATTCAGGCAGAACTGATGAAAGGCTTTCAACAAGAACAACCACAACAACCAGAGGCTCAAGCTAATCCGCTAGACCCAACTGGTGCAGGTGGCGGTACGATAGGTACAGGACAAGTACCAGTTCCGGGTGAACAAGGATTTAGTGCAAATGGACAGGCGACAAGCGTTGAGCAAACTCAAGCCATTGGTGAACAACAACAACCAGTGGGAAGCGTTCAATAGTTATATTGATTCAACAATAGAATTGCATCAAGCAATTTTAGAACAAACAAGTGATGCTACTTTGTTACATAGACAACAGGGTGCTATTGCAGTATTACGCAAACTAAAAATGTTAAGAGATGAAGTGAATGGATGACAATCAATTTTTAGAATCTTATCTTAATATCATTGAGGTAGTAGAAGGTATTAAAGGTGGAGATACCACTACTGGCATTCCAACGGCAGCTTATGGAATAGTTGATACATTAGGTATTAACCCTGATGATTTTGAAGGTAATCCAAGAGGATTGGCAAAAGCAGTAGCTGCAAAAAATATTGATGAACTAAAAAGAATAGGTGTAGATTGGGATAATTTACCTTTGTCAATGAAATATAATTCATTAGATATGCAATTTAATTTAGGCAATTTGCCAAACAAAGCAAAAAATTATTTAAATAATTTAAAATCAGGAAACTACGCAGGTGCATTAAGTGAAACATTAGATGCTATAAAAGCTCCAGACCCTGTAGATAATAAACAAAGACCTGTAAAAGGTATTGCAAAAAGAAGAGCAATGTTTTATAATATAGCAGCTCCAGAAATGGGTCTTTCAAATATAACAAATGTAAATGCTATAAATCAAGATAACCCAAATAAAAGTGCTAAATTTACTTATGCACTAGCTGATGGAAATTTTATAGAAAAACCTTTTGACTTTTTTTCTTTGCACAGTAGGAGTACAGCTGGTGATGAACCTATATCTCAATCTCTAGTAGAAGATTTTAAATTAGCAGGTATGAGTGTTCCAAGAAGAGAAGCAGAAGTACCAGACCCTGTAACTTTTGAATCTGCCGAATTAATAGCTAAAGAACCACCTACTGAAATTAAACAAGAACCTGTAGTAGAAGGTAAAGAAAGTCTTGGTATATTAGATAGACTAAAAGATTTAATTAGTCCTGATACAGAAGAAGAAAAGCGATTAAAAGAAATAAGAAAAGAAGAGCCTGAAATATTAGAGCTTCCTGATGAACTATCAGAAGCAAGAAATTTTAGTGTTCTTAGGCAGATGTATAAAGATAAAAAATTTAATACAGGTGGTTTATCATTAACAGAACAAATGGATACTTTACAAGACCCAGCAGTTAAACAAGCTAAAGATGAAACAAATGTAGAAAAACTAAAAGATGTAGCAAAATTTGGTGCAGAGTTTATTCCCGGAGTTGGGGAAGCTATGGCAGTTAAACGTGTATCGGATGCTTTAGATGAAAAAGATTATGTTGGTGCAGCCATAGAAACTGCAGCTGGTGCATTAGGTTTAGTTCCTATAATAGGTGATGCGGCAGGTAAAGCATTACGAGCAACAACAAAAACTTTACGTAAAGATGCAAAATTAAAAGTTGATAATCCGGGATATGATGAAGTTTATCAACGTACTTATGCAGAGATTAAACAAGAATCTGCGGACGAAGCAAAAGAAAAAGCCTTAAAACGTGGTGAAACTGATACCTATGCATCAAATATAGGAGATGAAGGTGGTGTAACAGGGTTTGCTAATAAAGTTAAATTTAAACCAGAAGAATTAAAAGACATACCCGGCTCTATGGGAGAAGAAAAATTTAGGTTCTCTGGAGAAAAGTTACAAAGGTTAAAAAAAGACATAAAAGAAAAAGGGTATAAAGAAAGCCCTATAATGATACATGTGAGAGAGGATGGACAACCTTTTATTGTAGAAGGCAATCATCGTTTAGCTGAAGCATTAGAATCTGGTAGAGATACTATTACAGCAAATATTAGGTATCTTCGTGGTGCAGAAGAACAAAGCGGTTTATTAGACCCTAGAAATATTTTTCCTGATAATTTGCCTAAACAAACTGTTCCTGTGTTTCCAAAACCTGAAAGAATGTTTCCAAAAGGTGAAAGACCTAAAGGTGGAAAATATTTAAATCCTATTACAGGTGAAGATTTAACAGGTAAAAATGTTCCTAGTGCTAATATAAAAATTAATCCCGATGGAAGACCTAATTTTAAAGTATCTGATGATGATGTAGCTAGTGTTGGAACAACAGGCAAGGGAAACACTCAGATACTAACTAATTTATTTAAAAGATTTTCACAAAAACCCAAAGAGGGTACTGTGAGGTCGCCTGATGCTAAAGGGAATTGGCAATGGACAAAAGCACCTGATGGATTTGATAATGTTGAAACTGTAATATCTGTAACACATAAAAATAAACATTATTATTCTTTAGAAACAGATTTTTCTAAGGGTGTAAATTTAAAAAAATATCCTAATAAAAAGGATGAACCAAAACTACGTCCTACGGTGCAGGGTCAACTAAAACTTGGAAAACCTATAGGAACTATTAGTGTACGTGGTGTAGAACATCCAGTATATGATAAAGTAATTACATTTGCAGAAGGTGGAGCAGTATCAATGAAAGAACAAATGAGCATGTTTGATGATGGCGGTCTTATGGACGAAGGTGGAACAATAGACCCTATATCAGGTAATAATGTTCCACCCGGCTCTACACAAGAAGAAGTAAGAGATGACATACCTGCACAGTTAAGTGAAGGAGAGTTTGTATTTCCTGCTGACGTAGTGCGATACATAGGTCTTGAAAAACTTATGCAGATGCGACAAGAAGCTAAGATGGGTTTAGATATGATGGATAAGATGGGGCAGATGGGTAATGCAGATGAAGCTGTAATACCTGATGACATACCATTTCAATTATCAGACCTTGATATGGAAGATGACCCAGTAGAAATGCAACAGGGTGGTATTGCTGGTGTAGGCACTGTTCCTTCTCAAGTACCTGCTACTTCTTTTGTACAAGCAACACCAACACCTATAACATATAGTGTCACACAACCTACGCAAGCATCCGTACCTATTGCACCAACATATACACCACCTACACAACAAGAAGTACCTACGTTTACACCTGAACAGATGAAGGACGTTACATATTCTAGTGTATTACAAGCACCAGAAGCTGCTCCAAAACTTATAGATATTATTAATCCAACTACAGGCGAAAGAAGAACAATAACATTTATTCCCGGTGTAACTGAAATACCAGAGGGTTTTGTGTTAGCAAGTGATTATACCGCACCTTCTCAAGCTACTCAAACAACTGTTGCTTCTACCGTTGGTCAAGCGCAAACACGTAGAGATGATGACGATACTGACCCATTTGAAAATCAACGTAAAATAAGAGAAGACCAAGCACGTATAAATTTAGCAAAAAGTTTAGGATACACACCAGTTGATAGACCTTTTGCAGATATTTTTGGTGGATTAAAATCAGGAGAAATCTCAGTTAGAGGATATGTATCAGACGGTGAAGGAAATTTATTTGACCCTAAAACTGGTAATATAATTAATAAAGGGTTTATAAATACTATAAAAGATGCATTTACTTATGATACATTAGAGCAAAGCATTATTGATAAAGCAAGAGCGCAAGAAACAGAATTTGGTAGAGACTTAGTAAAACGTATAGCAGTTAATTCTATAGATACTAAATATAAAACAATACGTGATAATGCAAAAGATGATGATGAAAGAAACTATATAGATGATGTTGTTAAAGAAATAAAAACACAAGTTGATAAAGGTAATGTAGATGCCTCTGGAAAAATTATAAATCCTTTTGAAGCTAATCGTTCTACTAAGAAAACATTTGGTAGTGATAGACCTACACCAGTATCAAAACCTGCAAGCACAAAACCAAAGAAAGAAAAAAGCAAACCTAAAGTAACATTTACACAGACTAAAAAAGCAGCTTCTAAACCTAAAACAAAGGACACCTTACAAAATAGAACTAGAGGCAAACCTTCAACAGTCGATAGAAGAGATGCTTCTTCTAAATCAGAAAGAGATGCATCTGGATTTGATTTTAAGACAGGCGGTTTAGCATCAAAACCTAAACCTAAACAGATGAGGCAAGG
>TARA_R100001440_G_scaffold26434_3_pt1 | contig 12233 bp, 24 predicted proteins | sample TARA_R100001440 | Tara Oceans TARA_R100001440 (sample SAMEA2622112) | marine metagenome | biome: marine biome (ENVO:00000447); feature: surface water layer (ENVO:00002042); material: "saline water (ENVO:00002010), including plankton (ENVO:xxxxxxxx)" | depth 5 m
GTTTGAGGCACAGGCTTCTGATAAAGAACACGACAGGCTGATACAGCATGATATGAGTATCAATACTGGTACAGGCATTATTTCTGCGCTTCAGCGGTCCGTCCGCCCTGTCATTACCTATTGTTTCTTTGGCTTGTTCTTGGCAATTGAAATTACTTTACTACGAGAGGCTCTTAATAGCGGAATGAGCGTGGCAGAATCTTTGAATGTTTTGTGGGATGAAGACACAAAAGCAATTTTTGCTGCGATCATTAGTTTTTGGTTTGGTTCCCGCGCAATAGATAAAGCAAGAGGTAAAAGTTAATGGCTGATAATTTTGAAGCTAGTCTCAAGATGGTTTTAAAGCATGAGGGTGGTTTTGTAGACCATCCAAAAGATCCGGGCGGAGCGACGAATAAGGGAGTTACCAGACAAACTTACGAGTCATTTTTGGGCAGACCTTTGGAGAGCGTGAATGAGCTAATTGAAATTCCAGAGGAACATATTCAAGAAATTTATCGCATACGTTATTGGGACAAGATTAAGGGGGATGACCTTCCTTCTGGCCTTGATTTTTCTGTTTTTGATTGGGGCGTAAACAGTGGCCCGTCTCGCTCTGCAAAATTTTTGCAAGGTTTAGTCGAAGTTACTCAAGACGGAGCAATCGGACCAAGAAGTCTTGAAGCTGTTTCTAAGCATGACCCTAAAGATTTGATTATTGACATGGCGGCCAAACGTGAAGACTTTTATCGTTCACTTTCTACGTTTGATACTTTTGGCAAAGGATGGCTGCGTCGCAACGAAGAAACTCGTGACTTTGCTCTCGAACTTGTATAGAAGGGTATAAGACTAAATGCGGAGATATAGGTTTGAGCATACATGTCGCGGAATCGGTGTTCCGCATAGTAAGAGAACACCGCACCACAGTTGAGAATTTGCTTGTTTATGACAACGTAAAAAATATGGAGCAATACCGTGAATTGATGGGTCAATTAAAAGCATTAGAACACGTTGAACAGGAACTCAGGAGCCTGCTAGAAAAACAGGAGCAGTTAGATGACTAAAACAAAACCGAATTTGAAAGCGGCAGAAGAAGGCGTAGCGAAACTATCTGAAGCATATGTTGACGTTACGGACAAAAAATTAGACCCCGATAGTATCGGGGGCTCTCTCTTAGACAGGATGCCAGACCCGACAGGGTGGCGACTTTTGATTTTACCTTACAGAGGAAAAGGGAAAACCGACGGCGGTATTTTCCTTCCAGACCAGACAGTAGAAGAGAACAACATTTCCACACAGGTTGGGTATGTTCTGAAAACTGGTCCTTTAGCATACCAAGATCCAGAAAAATTTGAGTCTGGCCCGTGGTGTGAAAAAGGCGATTGGGTAATGTTTGCCCGATATGCTGGCTCTCGTTTTAAAATAGATGGCGGCGAAGTACGCATTCTAAATGACGACGAGATATTAGCTAAAATTCAAGAGCCCGAAGATATTTTGCATTTCTAGGAGATATTATGAGTGAAGAAGATCTTAAAGAGCAGGAACAAGTTGAACTTGAACTTCCGGAACAAGAGCCCGATGACGATGTGGTTGTTGAAGAAACAAGCCCAGAACAAGAGTCGGACAATTTTGATAAGGCAGAAAGCGCAACGCAAAAGCGAATAGACCGTCTAACAAAACGTATGCGGGAGGCCGAACGTGATAAAGACGAGGCCATTCGTTACGCACAGCAGGTGCAAGGCGAAAACAACCAGTTCAAGCAGCGCATACAAAACATGGATCAGAACTATGTGTCTGAATATAGCAATCGCGTTGAAACACAAATTAGTTCTGCCGAAGCGGAATTAGCTCGTGCTGTTGAGTTAGGGGACTCTGCTCAAGTTGTAGAAGCACAAAAAAAGCTGACACAATTAGCTATTGAAAATGACCGCGCTCAACAGGCAAAAGTACAGCAAGAAAGAGTTGCCCAACAGCAAGCAGCGATGCAACAGGCTGCGTACCAACAGCAGCAACAACAGCAGCAACAACCGGCACAGCAGCAACAGGCTTACAAAGAACCCGACCCAAAAGCTCAGAAATGGGCTGAAAGAAACGATTGGTTTGGGTCCGATGAAGCTATGACTTTTGCTGCTTTTGGCATTCACAAGAAACTTATAGAGGACGAGGGGTTTGACCCAACCTCTGACGAGTACTATAGTGAATTGGACAGCAGAATGATTGAGGAGTTTCCTCATAAGCTTGATTCTGCTCAAAACGACAAACGGGGAAGCAAAAGATCCGCCCAAAATGTTGCTTCAGTATCCCGCTCTACCGGTGGGCGCAGTAAAGGAAAAAAGGTTAGACTCACCCCTAGCCAGATTTCTATAGCTAAAAAATTGGGTGTGCCGCTTGAAGAATACGCGAAATACGTGAAGGAGTAAGTTTATGACGGACGATCAAATTAATGAAGGTACGGCAAAACGTGCTTCTCGCGCAAAACAATCTAGGGAGAGTACGGAAAGGCGTAAACCGTGGGCTCCCCCCTCAATGCTAGATGCACCGCCTGCACCAGATGGTTTCAAACATCGTTGGATCAGAGCAGAAGCTCGTGGTTTTGACGATACAAAAAACGTAAGCGCAAAAATGCGCGAAGGTTGGGAGTTAGTTCGCAAGGACGAGTACCCGGATTTTGAAGCCCCGGTTGTTGAATCAGGTAAATATGAAGGTGTTTTTGGTGTTGGAGGTTTGATTCTTGCACGGATTCCCGTGGAAACCATCCAAGAAAGATCAGATTACTTTAATCAAAGGAATGCTGATCAAATGGAAGCAGTGGACCACGATATGATGCGCGAGAACTCACATTCATCCATGACGATCAATAAACCTGATCGTCAGACTCGTGTAACCTTTGGCGGTCCACAAAAATAAGGACCGTCTGATTAGGAGAAAACAAAATGGCAAATCAAGAAACTGCCTTTGGTCTTCGTCCTATCGGGCTTGTTGGAAGTGCAGCTAATTCAACTGGGGTAACTCAGTATGAAATTGCAAGCGACAACACGAATGCCTTGTTTCAATTTGGTATAGTAGTTCCTACTGCTGCCGGTGTAATTGATCAAGCTGGTGCCACAAATGGTGGTACTACACCAGCACTTGGTGTCCTGATGGGCGTAGAGTATGTTGATAGTTCTCTCAAAAAAACTGTCTTCAAAAACTTTTGGCCGGGAGCCAACAGTGTAAGCGTAGATACCAATTTTCCGGTAAAAGCGTTTGTCGCTGATGATCCTAACCAACTCTTCAAAGTTGCTTCCGATGCAACACTTACGGATCGTGCAACTGCACTAGCCGGTGTGTTTGCAAATGCAAATTTGGGGACATCTGCTCGTACTGGTTCGACAAGCACCGGTTCTGCAAATGGAGCACTTAGCGTGTCTTCAATCGCTGTAACAGCTACCCTGCCGCTAAGAATTGTTGGCATTCTAGATGACGAAGCCAACAATGATTTCACAGCCGCAGGCATTCCGCTGATTGTACGGTTGAACGCACATTTCAACGCCAACACTAGCCGTTTTGACTCGCAGACAACTGCGACCTCAACGGGCATTTAAGGAAGGGATAGAAAATGGCTATTTCTCGCGCACAACTAGCGAAAGAGCTTGAGCCCGGACTGAATGCACTGTTTGGCCTTGAGTATGATCGCTATGACAACGAACACGCCGAAATTTTTGAAGAAGAAACTTCGGATCGTGCTTTTGAAGAAGAGGTAATGTTGGGTGGATTCTCAACTGCACCTGTAAAGGGTGAAGGCACCGCCATCACTTTTGACAGTGCACAAGAGACATTCACGGCTCGTTACACTCACGAAACGATTGCACTGGCGTTTTCAATCACTGAAGAAGCAATTGAAGACAATCTTTATGATCGTCTTGCTGCTCGTTACACCAAAGCTTTGGCACGCTCTATGAGCCAAACGAAGCAAATTAAAGCTGCCGCTATTCTGAACAATGCGTTCAGCACTGGTAGCCCAATTGGTGATGGCGCGGCACTTTGCTCTTCTGCACACCCCTCTCTTTCCGGAAACCAAAGGAATGTTCTTTCAACTGCGGCTGATCTCAACGAAACTTCGCTTGAGCAAATGCTGATTGACATTGCTGGCTTTACGGATGAGCGTGGCTTGAAAGTCGCAGTTCGTGGCACAAAACTGATCATTCCGAAAGAACTGCAATTTATTGCAGAGCGGGTGATTAACTCTAACCTGCGTCCCGGCACAGCCGATAACGACGCAAATGCGATGAAAAACATGGGCATGATTCCAGACGGAGCAGTGGTGAATCACTTCCTCACTGATACAGATGCGTTTTTCATTAAAACAGATGCGCCGAACGGATTTAAATTCTTTAACCGTTCGCCTATCAAAACCGCTATGGAAGGCGATTTTGATACAGGTAATATGCGTTTCAAAGCACGGGAGCGTTATAGCTTCGGTGTTTCAGATTGGCGTGCCGTTTTTGGTACTCCCGGTGCCGCCTAATCTGTTTCTTGAAGGGGCGGCGGTTGCCGCCCCTTCTTTTTATGCGTATACTAAATATTCCTGACAGTCGTATAGGACGACTGACACTAGCCAAGACAGGAGATATGACATGGCTAATACAACTTTTTCGGGACCCGTCCGTTCTGAGAGCACTCTTAAAACCGTAAGCAAAAACTCAAGCACCGGCACTATCACGGAGGTAACTACCTTTGGTGACGGTCCAGTAAGCCTGAGTGACGGAGACGTTACACTTACAAATGCGACGCATAGTGGTCGTGTTCTTCTTGTTCCAGATGGGGGCCAAGACAACACTTACACACTGCCTGCCCCAATTGCGGGTTCAGTTTTCCGTTTTGTTTATGCAGGCGGTGCTGCTGATGCCACAGACGCGATTATTTTGACTCCGGGCAACACAAACTTTTTTGTTGGCGGTGTGACTTTTCTTGATACAGACAATGAAGTCAGCTCTGTTTTTTCTGACGGAAACTCTAACAGCAAAATTCAATTGAATGTGCCTGCTGGTTTTGATGTCACGATCATTGGTAAAGACACAACTAACTATCAAATTTTCGGTAATGTAACGGGTGCAACGGCTCCAGCGTTTTCCGACCAGTAGGGGGTAGACATGGCTGATACAGTTGCATCACAAACCATTGTAGATGGTCCGAAATATGCGGTACTAAAATTTACCAATGTTTCAGACGGATCCGGCGAAAGTGCTGTTACCAAAGTAGATGTTTCTGCTTTGGCTACCAGTACCGACGGTACTACTTGTACTTCCGTAGTAATTGAAAGACTTTGGTGGCAATGCATCGGCATGAAAGTGCAGATTTTATTTGATGCAACCTCAGATGTTTTTTGTATCGAACTTGGTGAAAACCAAAGTGGTCATCACGACTACACCGTGTTTGGAGGTCTTCCAAACAATGCGGGTTCGGGTAAAACAGGCGACATAAAGTTTACTACCGTAGGGCATACCAGCGCCGATACTTACACGGTAATCATGTATCTTCGTAAAAACTTTGACTAGGAGTAATTATGGCGACGACATCAGATGTTCAACGGATGCCCTCTGGTAGAATCAAATATAGAGGCGAAACATTTGCTGGTTTTAACAAACCTAAAAGAACACCGGGTAAATCCAAGAAAAGCGCAGTTCTTGCTAAAAAAGGCAAAGAAATAAAACTTGTAAGATTTGGTGATCCTAATATGTCTATCAAAAAAGATCAGCCGGGTCGTCGCTCCAATTTTCGTGCGCGTCACAATTGTGACACTGCAAAAGATAAGTTTAGTGCCAGATACTGGTCTTGTAAGGCTTGGTGAAATGAAAATTGCAGAGGTTTTGGCAAGATTAGAAAAGCATGAAGAAGAGTGTGCGAAAAGGTATGCCGATATACAAAGACAATTGGATAAGTTTGACACTCGTCTTTGGGGCATAGCAGTCCTTATAGTTGCAACTGCAATAGCAAATAAGTTTGTGTGATGAGCTATTCTCGTAAATCAAAAAAAGCGTCTTCAAAAAGCAAGGGCAGTAAAATTTGTCCGGAAGGTAAAGCTTGGGCTCAACGCACATTTGATACGTATCCATCAGCATATGCAAATTTAGCGGCGTCTAAATATTGCAAAGATCCAAATTACGCCAAAAAAGCCAAGGGCGGAAAAAGAAAGGGTCGTTAGATGGGGGAACTGAAAAATTGGCTGAAGCAAGATTGGGTACGAATTGATAGCTCTGGTAATATCAAAGGTCCGTGCGGCACATCAAAGGATAAAAAAAATCCTGACAGATGCCTTCCACGGTCTAAAGCACAAAGTCTCTCAAAAACTGAAAGAGCGGCGACGGCAAGAAAGAAAAAAAGCGAAGGCAAAAAAGGAAAAACGGTAGTCGCCAACACAAAAGAGGCTAAAGTGCAGAATCTGGGAGAAGGTGGAATTGTTGCAAGGGGCTGCGGCGCTATTCTGCCCGATAGAAGAAAATACACAAGCGGCTCTGTTTCAAAAACTTATTAGGAGAAGAGAATGTCAAATTCACGAGTAAATTTAGGGGCAGGCGGTTTCCAAAAAACCACCAAAAGGAAACCAAAAAAAGCCAAAGGCATGGCTAAAGGCGGTGCTATTAAGAAAAAAGGCATGGCTAAAGGCGGTGCCGTGAAAAAAATGAAACGTGGCGGTAAAGTTACGAAGTAATGCCTTTTTTACAGAGCAGCCTACCGCAGTATTTTAAATGCTGGGTACGCCGAGAATATACGTGCAATCATGACCGTTATCATGGGGAGTTTTTGCACGCGATGGCAGTGGCCGTCACAACGATGCCGATGAGATGCCTGAGTTTTCAGGTAATTTTTACGGGATACGAGTCGGATACCACTGATGAACCTAATGTGCACGGAGGTGCAATGTGGGCCAGAATGCCCATAACTGCATTGGTTGGTGACACTCAAATGGAGGACTGGCCGCAACCAATGGCCGTGCATCATGCACAGCCTTGGGATTGTATGAGCCGAACTCACGCCGTTTACTCGATTGACAGGGCCCAGCCTTGTCCGTGGTTAGCGAAAATTGACGGTAATTTCTATCCTGCCAAATACTATTTTACCGTTGATTACACAGACAGCGAAATAGCGGATGATCCGGCGCAACACAAACAAAGCCATGTTTTGGAGTTGCTGGACGCTGGAGAATGGACCGGAAACATAGTTGCGCTACCAAATAATCGTGTCAGGGTCACACACCCCGCTTGGTACGAAACAGGAGAGGGAGCGCCGGACTTTCGTCCTTCTCAACATATACATTACTCTAAATCTGATTTAGACTACACTCTGGATGTAAATCAGATTTTTAATAATCTATACGCGGACGATGGGGACAAGTAATGGCTACCTCTGACAGCAGAGATTTTGAACTAGACGTTGCCGATTATGTTGAAGAAGCATTTGAGCGTTGTGGTTTAGAAGTCCGAACGGGCTATGACCTTAAATCAGCTAAAAGGTCTTTAAATCTCATGCTGGCGGAGTGGGCTAATCGTGGCCTAAACCAATGGACTATAAAACAAAAAACACAAGCAGTAACTTCTGGCACAAGCGCCTACACTTTGGGCACCGATGTAATTGATGTGTTATCCGTGGTGGTTCGCCGCAGTAGCACGGATTTTACCATGTCACGCATAAGCAGAGACACTTATCTGAACATACCGACAAAAGGAACGACGGGCCGTCCTAATCAGTTCTTTTTGGACCGTCAAACAACTCCTAATTTGAAACTATGGCCGACTCCGGACAACAGCACAGATGTTTTATATTATGATGCGCTTGTTCGTATGGACGATGCTGATACTTATACAAATACGCTGGATATGCCTTTTAGGTTTTACCCGTGTTTAGCTGCGGGCCTTGCGTATTACATTGCAATGAAACGTGCGCCTAATCGCTTACAAGTATTAAAAGCTGTGTATGAGGAAGAGTTTGAGCGTGCGATGGCGGAAGACAGAGATAGAGCATCTTTCAATGTAGTGCCTCAAATTCAATATTTTAGGATATGATATGCCTAAATTTGCGAACGGTAAAAATGCCTTTGCCATATCTGACCGATCAGGTATGCGATACCGCTACCAAGACATGCGACGGGAGTGGAATGGCTCTCTGGTAGGCAAAGATGAATTTGAAGCAAAACACCCTCAATTAAAACCGTTCCCAAAAATTTTTGACCCTGAATCTCTCCAAGATGCAAGGCCGGATCGTAAGGAGCCTACGGAGGTTTCTGTAGGTGCGGGAGGTTTTCCGAATAGGGGTATTGCGACCCGCGGTTTGGCCGTCGTTGGAACGGTCACTATTGGTGGTGACGCTGGGCCCGCTTCTCCCATAACTGCCGACGTAACGGGAGTTTCAGGCACCAGTGGACTTGGTTCTGTTACAGTAAGTGTTACGAGTGGAGCATCGACCTTTGACCTTACTAGTGTTACTCTTGACGCAACAAACAAGACTTTTGACGAGGGTTAAATGGCAAAACAATCAGTAGGAATAGGATCAAGCGCAAATGACGGCACTGGGGATACTCTGCGTGCTGGTGCCGATAAGATAAATGATAATTTTAACGAAATTTATGCAGCGTTAGGTAATAGCTCTAGTGTACTTACAGATATCATAGACTCTAACGGCTTACTTAATGTTAGTTCCGGTGCCAATAAAATTGTGTTTTATTATTCAGCACTTAGCGATTTGCCAAGCGCTTCTACTTACCACGGTGCCGTTGCACATGTCCATGCAACTGGGGGGCTGTATTTTGCTCACGGCGGGGTTTGGATAAGGTTAAATGATGAAACAACTGGACCTGTTACCAAATATACAGCGGGGGTAAATGGTTCTAGCGCATTTACTTTTACTGGACCGGGAGCAACCTCTGGGGATAATCCAAATTTTACATTCTACAAAGGCCATACTTACTTGATAGATAATACGGCAAACGTAGGAAGTCATCCCTTGCAGATCAGGACATCTAATGGCGGTTCTGCTTTTACCACAGGGGTTACTGAAAACTATAATTCATCTACTGGGCTTACTCAATTTATCGTACCGCATGAGCCCAGTGATACGTCCTTAGTTTATCAATGCACCAACCACAGTAGTATGGTTGGAAATATAACGATAGTGTGATGATATGAGCTTTACATACGCCACTTTAAAAACAGCAATCAAAGATTACACAGAAAACCAAGAAACTACCTTTGTGAATCAGTTGCCTACTTTTATTAAAGGTGCGGAAGAGCGCATTTTTAAAAGCGTTCAGCTTAATTTATTTCGTAGAAATCAAACAGGTACAGTTACTTCGAGCAACAAGTTTTTGAACTGCCCGTCTGATTTTCTTGCGCCCTACAGTCTTTCCATTATTTCAAGTAGTGAAAACATTTTTCTTGATTACAAAGATGTTAATTTCTTGCAAACAGCGTATCCAAATCCAAGTAGCACTGGAACTCCAAGATACTATGCATTTTTTGATGTTGAAAACTTTATGTTAGCCCCGACCCCGAATAGTGGTTTTACAGCAGAATTACATTACTACTATCGCCCCGCCAGTTTGACTGCTGGCTCAGACAGTGGAACCACTTGGCTTGCGACAAACGCTCCTTTAGCCATGCTGTATGGTTCATTATTGGAAGCCTATACCTACATGAAGGGCGAGGCTGATGTGATGCAAAATTACACAGTCCAATTTGCAGAATCTATTGGGCGATTGAAAAACTATGGCGAAGCCATAGAGGACACAGACGCATATAGAACTGGGCTTGTAAGGCGCGAGAAACTTTGATGTTTAGTTTAGACCTGAAAATTGACGACTCTCCGATTGTAAATGTAGCTACAACACAAAATCGAGGCTTTACGCCTGATGAAGTGGCAAACCGTTGTACTCAAAAAATTATGTCTATTTCAGAGGATAGCCCGCCCGCCATTAGGGACCAAGCCGTTGCGTTTAAGATGCATATAGAAAAAATTATTGCGTTTTACATGCGAGAAGCTATTCGCAGTGACCGAACTTCTGTGTATAATGCTCTTATTAATTCAGGTCATCCAGAATTGGCAGAGATGATTAGGAGGCTTTAAAATGGCTATAACACAAGCAATGTGCACATCTTTTAAAAAAGAGTTGCTCGAAGGTAAGCACAATTTTACAAATGGGCAACACACTTTTAAATTAGCTCTTTTTACCAGTTCTGCCTCTCTGGGTGCAGCAACGACAGACTACAGCACCTCCAATGAGGTTTCAGGCACAAATTATTCTGCGGGCGGCGGCACGCTTACAAATGTGACACCTTCTACCAGCGGCACTACGGCTTTGACAGATTTTGCAGATCTAACATTTTCGAGTGCAACAATTACGGCCAATGGTGCAATTATCTACAATACAACCACGGCAGGCGGTAGTAGCACTACCGACGCAGTTTGTGTGTTGGCCTTTGGTGGAGACAAAACATCTACAAACGGGGACTTTACCATTCAATTCCCTACTGCTGACGCCTCCAACGCCATCATTCGCATAGCATAAGGACGCGCTCGTCATGTCTAGTATTGCTGGATGGGCGAGAGGTTCTTGGAACCAAGGTGCTTGGGGCACCGCATTACCTGTTGAGGCAACGGGTAATGCGGGCACAGGCACATTAGGCAACGTCAGCGCTCAAGGCGCAGTTATTATATCTGTGTCAGGTGTTGCTGGTACTGGCACTCTTGGTAACGAAACAGTAATAGCAAAAGCCCTTGTTGCTCCGTCAGGTAATGTGGGCACCACCGCACTTGGCAATGAAACAATTATTGCCGCCGCGACGGTAGCTGTGACGGGAATTGCTGGAACAACAGCACTAGGCAGTGAAATAGTTGTTGCTGGGGCAACTACCGCAGTTACAGGTAATTTAGCGACTGGCACTCTTGGAGATGAAACCGTTGCCGCTGGTGCCAGTGTTGCTGTAACGGGTGTTTCTTCGACCTCTGGACAGGGTTCTGTAACGATTGCGGGTGGCGCTGTCGTTCCGGAGACTGGTTTGCAAGCCACCGGAAATGCTGGTACTGTTGTCGCAGCAGCAGATAGTGTCGTAAGTGTCACAGGAGTAAGTGCCACGGCTGCTTTGGGGTCAGTAGAGGTTTGGAGTCAAATTACACCAAGTCAAACGCCAAATTGGTCGGGAGTAAGTCCCTCGCAGTCGCCTAGTTGGTCTGCGGTTTCTCCCTCTCAAAGTCCGTCATGGGGCGATATAGCAGCGTAGGAGAAAAACATGGCAAGCACATTTACAACAAATTTTGCCATTGAAAAACCGGGAACAGGTGAGCAAAGCGGAACTTGGGGCACTACTACCAACCATAATTTTGATATTTTTGATCGTTTAGCTGGCTACAAATCGGTCACTTTATCTAACACAAGTTCCACACTTACAGTACGGCCCGCATCTCCAAGCAGCGGCTCTAGTAATGCCGAAGACGGCATGTTTCGTGCCATAAAATTTGCCGATGCTGGTGATATTGGAGGCGCAGTAACTCTTACGGTAGCCCCAAACACCGCGGCGTGCTTCTTTCTTTTTCAAAACGCTTTATCGGGAAGCAGAGATATTGCGGTCACGCAAGGGTCAGGCGCTAACGTGACAATCACCAACGGTCAAACACAAATACTATACTGCGATGGCGCGGGCTCCGGTGCGGCTGTTGTAAGCATAAGCGACAATCTTTCGATGTCGAATGCAAAAATTACAGGGGGCTCCGTTATAGGTATCACTGATTTGGCAGTGGCGGACGGTGGCACGGGAGCTTCTAATGCTGCCGCAGCGAGGACAAATTTAGATGTCGATCAGGCGGGCACGGCAACCGCTTTGGCAATTGCGTTAGGATAAAACATGGCTAATACCTTTAAATTGAAAACAAATGCAGCAATGCCCGCATCCGCGGGTACTCCGCTTACTATTTACACCTGTCCCGGCTCTACAACGACGGTAATTCTAGGTTTGATTCTTTGCAACGTAGGCACCGCGCAACACACGGTAGACGTACAGCTAGTGTCAGATACGAGCGACACGGAAACAAATGAAACAGTAAAACTGCTAGAAAATGTACCGATACCTACGGGCTCTTCTCTTGAGGTTTTGTCCGGTGGCAAAGTTGTCTTGCAGGCTACCGACGTTTTGAAAATCGACGCAGATACGGCGGCAAAGATTGACGCGACACTGAGCATTATGGAGATTACCTGATGCCTTATGTAGGTAAAAAAGCCACAAACG
>TARA_R100001440_G_scaffold24211_4_pt1 | contig 12183 bp, 13 predicted proteins | sample TARA_R100001440 | Tara Oceans TARA_R100001440 (sample SAMEA2622112) | marine metagenome | biome: marine biome (ENVO:00000447); feature: surface water layer (ENVO:00002042); material: "saline water (ENVO:00002010), including plankton (ENVO:xxxxxxxx)" | depth 5 m
GAGAATCAGGACTTGGCTGAACGCTGACGAATCAGCGCTTCCTGGCATGTTGATGCCACCAGTACCCCTTCACGATTAAAGATATTGCCACGGTTGAATCCTCTTCCGCCGGACGCACTCGGGCTATCCTTGTCGTAGAGCAGCCAGTCATCCATGCGAAACTCCCGGTGAAACCAGATCGAATGATCAAGGCTCGCCACCTGCATGCCTTTGTTCATGAACGACACACCATGGGGATGAAGCGAGGTACCCAGCAGGCCGAAGTCGGAAGAATAGGCCAGCAGGCAGCGATGCAGCACAGGGTCATCCGGCAGGTCACCCTGCGCACGGAACCAGGCCTGCTTTTGTGGATCTTTCGGCTCTGGCTTCAACGGGTTGACCGGATCAATCGGGCGGATCTCAATCGGACGGTCTCGTGTAAACTTCTCACGACGGTTTTCAGGAATATACTGTTTGAGCATCAGCGCATAAGTGTGTTCGGATTTGAGCTTGTCGAAACTCGAAACCTCGGGCATCGGAACCTGGTGATCAAACCCGGGCTCCTCCACCTGGAAGGACATGGACCCGGTGAGAATTTCCTTGCCATCCTGACGCGCAATCACTCGACGAACGGAGAATGTACCCCCATCACGAACGCGCTGCACTTCATAATCAATTGGCAACCGGGTATTGCCCGGGCGCAGAAAATAGGCATGAAGCGAATGGGCGGTCCGGTTTTCAACCGTGCGGCTGGCAGCCATCAGCGCCTGCCCCAGAACCTGACCACCAAACACATTTTCAAAACCGAGATCTTCACTTTCGCCTTGAAAATGATCATCACCGATCGGTGCCAGGTCCAACAACTCGACCAATTTGCGGGTGACATCCAGCATGCCTGCTCCTATTAACTTTTCTGTATCAGAGCACGCTGTTCTACCCCAGCGCGCCTGTTTAAGCAATGACGATAATGACCCAGGTTGCAGGCTCAAACTATCAGGTCCGGGCTGCTGGGGAGCCATGGTGCTACTTCTGACAGCCTTGGGCCTATTCGGAGAATCAGCCTCCGCCAAAGGCGCCATCGCTGACTGGCACTATAATCCGCAGCTGGATTCACGCATGACGCGGCGCAGCTGCCTGTCAGTCACCGACCGCCGCGATGAGATTAACCCCGTGGTGTTGCCCCAACCGGAATGGCCTCCTGAAAAGCGTGAAAGGTATGAGGATCGCGGCTGGTATCTTATTCAACCCGCTTTCAGTACCGACACCACCGTGGGCTACAAGGATTCCCGTGATGCCGTGCAGATCGCCCAGACTCAGCAGGATGCCGACCTGGCAAAGGCCAGCAACACGTCACTGAGTCAGGATCACTTGCCCGAGGCCTTGCGAGGGTTTGTATATCGCATCGACTTCGGGGTCGAATACCGGTTCTGACTACAGGAAATGCCGGAACGCCCTGTCGACGTCCCGTCCGGCATTAGCGGTGCAGCGGCGGCACTTCTTTGGAAAGCGCCTGCTTCTCAAGGGCAAAATCACCGGTAACGGCGAAGCCCAGCGCCTGGCCGTCAGCATCGCGAAAGATGGCTTTGACGCTGCGGCCGTTCTGCTCAACTTCCCAATCACCCTCGGCGCCCACCGGCGGCGGGCATACGGAGGTCGGACAGCATGGCGTCTTGATCATCACCGGCATCACCCCATAGGCCACTTCTGTTGCCTGCCCCAGCAGGGTCTTGGCCAGTGCCCGTGAGCAGGCCATCAGCGGCAACACATACAGCAGCACATGGCCGTCGACTTCGGCGCAATCGCCAAGCGCATAAATGTCTTCTGCGCTGGTCTGCAGATGGCGATCCACCACGATGCCCCGCTGCACATCGAGACCTGCGGACTCGGCCAACTGGGTACGCGGACGTAAACCAACAGCCGAAATGACCCGATCTGCCTCCACGATCTCGCCGTTCGCCAGGGTCAGGCGCACGCCATCCCCATTCGGTTCAATATGATCGACTACCGTTTCCAGATGAAAGCGCACGCCTTCATCCTTCAGGGCATCGATCACCGCCTGCCCGGCTACCGGTGGCAGCAGCCCCGGCATCACGTTGTCTGAAGGTGCGATAATATCGACTTCATAGCCGCCATTGCGCAGGTCGTTGGCGAACTCACAACCGATCAGGCCAGCCCCCATAATCGCCACCCGCTGCTTGCCTTCCAGCGCCTGGCGAAAAGCCCGGTAATCCATCAGGTCATTGATACTGTGCACAAACGACTGACCCTCGCCTTTCAGTTGCAAGCGAATCACATCCGCTCCCCAGGCCAGCACCAGTTTGCTGTATTCAAGTCGCTCGTCACCGATCAGAACACAGTGAGCTTCGGCGTCAATACCGGTGACTGTGGTGTGGGTCCGCAGTTCGATGTTCAGCTGAGCCGCCATACCCGCAGCGTCCGACTGAGCCAACTCATCTGCAGTCTTGCCTTTGGTGAAACCGGTAGACAGCATCGGCTTGGAATAGCTGTGGCCGTCATCGGCAGTCAGCATCAGAACAGGGACTTCTTTGTCCTGCTTACGAATTTCACGGGCCAGGGAATACCCTGACAGGCCCGTGCCGATAATGACGATGGGGGCATCGTTGGACATGCCACTGCTCTCCTTGATGGTTACTCAGGCATCAATGCCGGCCGTGCCGAACATTGAAAACACAAAACAGGCCGGCAGATAATCAGCCGATTTCGATCATTTCAAAGTCTTCTTTGCCGACGCCGCAATCCGGGCAGACCCAGTCTTCCGGCACATCGTCCCAGACCGTGCCCGGCTCAATACCGTCTTCCGGCCAACCCTGGGCTTCATCGTATATCCAGCCACACACCACACACTGCCACTTCTTCATGATCGTTCTCCACTGTTCGCATCAGGCCGGGGATCATAATTGTTCTACAATCCCTCACGCAACCAAACCTTCATTCTGTACATTATCTGGCCCGTCATAATACGCATTGTCAGCCCGCTGACCAATGCCATACGCGCCAGCACCGACGTCAAACCTGCCAAGCCCCCTCCCCGCGAGCGACCAGCTTCGGTATAATGGCCCGTTTTTGGGACGCAGCCGGCGGCTTACCCCTTCCAAAACAGGACTTTCACGGTATGACAGATTCCCGCGACGAACTGCAACAGGTTTTCGATGAGGCTGATTGTCTCTGCTCCGAGCAGGACGTGCATCAGGCGATCGAAACCATGGCAGCCGCCATTTCCAAACAGCTCAGTGAACGTAACCCACTGCTATTTTGCGTGATGAACGGCGGGCTTATTTTTACTGGCCAGCTGCTTCCCAAACTGCGTTTTCCGGTCCAGGCCGAATACCTGCACGCGACCCGATACCGTCAGGAAACCACCGGCGGTATCTTGGAATGGAAACTGCGCCCCGAAGCTGACATGCGCGGACGCACCGTACTGATCGTTGACGATATCCTCGACGAAGGCACTACCCTGAACGCGATTGCGGACTACTGCCGCAGCCAGGGGGCAGAAGAGGTGCTAACAGCAGTGCTGGTCGACAAACAACACGATCGCAAATGCCGCCCCGGCCTTAAAGCCGACTTCACAGGGTTGGATGTTGAAGATCGTTTTCTTTTCGGCTTTGGCATGGACTACAAAGGCTACTGGCGCAACGCCCCCGGCATCTATGCCGTTAAAGGACTTTGACATCCCCGCTTCTTCAGCAACTGACAGCAACCTCCGCCGGGTGCCTCAGGCCCTGTGGTTCCCCAGCATTCCCGCTGCGCAACTGGTTGCTGATCAGTCGCTGACCGATGGGGTGCACTGGCTGACCGTTGAGGGATCACTGACCCGGGCGCTGCAACTACGCTGCCGGCAGAGTTTCCATGTGGACATTCTCTGGGAAGGCTATGCCCGTCCCACAGCCGAAGAAGCACGGGCGCTCAACCTGCCTTCCCGCCAGCATGCCTGGATTCGCGAGGTCAATCTGTGCGGTGACGGTGAACCCTGGGTGATGGCGCGAACGGTTATCCCGCTGGCCACGCTGAAAGGTGCCGGCCGACGACTGCGGCATCTTGGACGACAGCCGCTGGGGGCTTTTCTTTTTCGCCACCGTCGCTGGCATCGCGGAGCCTTCCAAACCGGCCTGACCCAGTCACCAACACCGGATCAACCCGCGATCGGACGCCGCTCCCGCTTCAGCAAGGGCTCGCGCGCATTATTGGTTGGCGAGTACTTCTACCCTCGGTTGCTCCAGCAAAACAACAGCAAAAACTAATCGCCGCACCACGCCAAGCGACTTCAATCAGAGGGCGCTGCGCGGCTATACTGGCGCTCACTGACACGTCAGAGCCACACACCAAAGCAGCCCGAATATGACCTTCGACTTTATTCCCAGCCCCCTTCGAAACAAGCTCGTCGACTATGCCCGCCTGCTCCGGCTGGACCGGCCTATTGGCACCTTGCTGCTGCTTTGGCCAACCTATTGGGCGCTCTGGCTCGCCGCGTCCGGGTTTCCGTCATGGCCCAACCTCATCATCTTCACCCTCGGCGTATTCATGATGCGGGCGGCAGGCTGCGCCATTAATGATTTTGCCGACCGCAAAGTCGATGGCCATGTTAAACGGACCAATGCGCGCCCGCTTGCGACCGGCAGGGTCAAACCTTTCGAAGCTGTCGCATTGTTTCTCGGGCTGGCACTGGTGTCTTTCCTGATGGTCGTGCTCTGGACCAACACGCTGACCTTTTATTTGTCATTTGGCGGTCTGGTGCTGGCGTTCATCTATCCCTTTATGAAGCGCTTCACTCACTTGCCCCAGCTGTTTCTGGGTGCTGCATTTTCGTGGGCGATTCCGATGGCCTGGGCTGCGGAGGCCGGCGAGTTGGCGAAGGTGACCTGGCTGCTATTCCTGGCCAATGTGCTCTGGACGGTGGCCTATGACACGCTATATGCAATGGTCGACCGGGACGACGACCTCAAAATAGGCGTTAAATCGACCGCGATACTGTTCGGCGAAGCTGATCGAGCCATCGTCGCAGGTCTTCAGACCTTCGTTATTCTGATCCTGATTTCGGTGGGCACCCAGGCAGAACTCGGGATCGCCTACTACCTGGGGCTTCTCGGCATGGCGGTTCTGTTTGTTTTCCAGCAGCACATGATCCGCTATCGCCAGCGGGAAGAATGCTTCCGCGCATTCCTGAATAATCAGTGGGCCGGGCTGTCGGTCTTTATCGGGCTGGCACTGGATTTTGCGCTTAGATAGTGCCGGTCTCGGCAGACAACCCTCCATGTCGTTGCAGCTTTACTTCAGGCTTGTCATATTTATGTCATAAATACGGGGTGTAATGTGTCGTGTCCCGTCTGGCCAATGACTTAACCTACTGCGTGACACTGAGGATTCTGGTCATGGCGACGGTCCGCCGATGTGGTGGTTCCACATCAAGATCTGGCAACGCCGATCCAGAGTCCTCAGCGACAAGCCCTTCGGGAGCTCCTGAGATCTTTGATAGCGGCTTTACGGTTGCTCGATTTGGAACCACCAAGTCTTCCCGCCCGCGCATTGCTCTCAAAGCTCTCAGGGGCTCAGTGGATTAAGTCATTGGCCAGACGGGACACTAGCAACAATGATTCGCTGGTGCTGACAAGGGAAAACGTCATGTCGGGAAAAACCGTACTAATCGTCGACGATGAACCGTCGATTCGGGAAATGATTGCCGTCGCGCTGGAGATGGCTGACTACAACTATCTCGAAGCTGCTGACGCGCTGGATGCGCACGCCCTCATTATTGATCGCAAGCCAGACCTGATTTTGCTGGACTGGATGTTGCCGGGCACAACGGGAATTGAGCTGGCACGGCGTCTTAAAAAAGACGAGACCACAGCCGAAATCCCGATCATCATGCTCACTGCCAAAGTTGAGGAAGACAACAAAATACAGGGACTGGAATCCGGCGCAGACGATTACATCACCAAGCCGTTTTCCCCCCGCGAACTGGTCGCGCGCCTCAAGGCTGTGCTGCGCCGGACCACCCCGGCCGGTATCGAAACGCCGGTTGAAGTGGATGGCCTGCATCTTGATCCGGCCAGCCACCGGGTAACCTCCCCGGCAGGGGCTGTCGATATGGGGCCCACTGAATATAAACTGCTGCAATTCTTCATGACGCATCAGGAGCGGGTATACACTCGCGCCCAGTTGCTGGATCAGGTCTGGGGTGGCAATGTCTATGTTGAAGAGCGCACGGTTGACGTGCATATCCGCCGTCTGCGCAAAGCGCTGGGAGACCAGCACGATCATCTGATCCAGACCGTCAGAGGCACCGGCTACCGGTTCTCGACCCGCGCAGCCTGACCCCGGTCAGTAACACTGCGCGTGCACCAGGCCATGTATTTCCGACCTCGGGTCGGCCGCCGTCAGGGATACAGCATGCAACACAACTGGACGCGACATTTCCGCATCATCATTGGCTTTGTATTCGCCTGTGCAGTTGCTGGCTGGTGGCTGGGGAGCGTGCTGATCGGGCTCTGCACCGGTCTTGCACTTTATCTGGCATGGACGCTGGTGCAGACCCGGCGCCTGCACCAGTGGCTTGCCGATCCCGATGCCAGTGATGAAGCGCCGGGTAGCGTTGGGCTCTGGGGCGACCTGTTTGACAGCCTGCATCGCCAGCATCAGAAACATCTGAGATCCCGGGATTTATTGCAAACCCGCATCAACCGCGTGCAAGAATCCACCAACGCCATGCGCGACGGTGTCATCATGACCAATGCCGATGGCGCAATGGAATGGTGGAACTGGTCGGCCGAGTACCTGCTGGGGTTCCGACGCGAGACAGATCGGGGACAGCCGATTCACAACCTGATCCGCAGCCCTTCATTCAAGCGTTACTTTGATGCCCGGGATTATCGCGAGCCCCTGGACATCCGCTCGCCCGCCAAGCCCCATATCCACCTGCAGATCCAGATCAGCCTGTTTGGGGACGACGACCGCCTGATCGTGGCAAAAGATATCACCCGCCTGTTCCAGCTTGAGCAGATGCGCCGGGACTTTGTCAGCAATGTCTCTCACGAAATGCGCACCCCGTTGACGGTAATCAGCGGCTATCTCGAAACCCTCACCGATAATGCAGACGACGCCCCACCCCGCTGGCAAAAAGCATTGAATACCATGGCCCAGCAGGCCGACCGGATGGAAGCACTGATCACCGACCTTATCCTGTTGGCAAAGCTGGAAACCGGTGAACAGCAGGTTAACGACAACGTGACCAATGTGCGGACGCTGATAGAACAAACCTGCAGCGACGCGCGAGCGCTCAGCGGTGCGGCTGAACATCAGATCGAGACCGAGATCGGCCCCCGCCACTTCGTATTCGGCGACGAAGGCCAGTTACGCAGCGCCTTCTCAAACATTATCTTCAACGCGGTAAAATACACGCCCGCCGGCGGCACCATCCGCATTCGCTGGTATACCGACAAGGAAGGCGCTCACCTGGCGGTGAAGGACAGCGGCATTGGTATCGACATGGTGCATATTCCACGGCTGACCGAGCGTTTTTACCGCGCCGACCCCAGCCGACACCAGCAAACCGGTGGCACCGGCCTCGGGCTGGCAATCGTCAAGCACGTACTGCTCAACCATGACGGCAATCTGGAGATCAACAGTCATCCGGGCGAAGGCAGTGAATTTATCTGCCACCTGCCCCGTGCGCGCATTGCCGAAGCACCAATAGAAACGGCACAGGGAATTTCAGATTAAGACCACAATCGCGCGGATCAGATACCGGTGCGAAAACGGGCTATAAAGCGGGAAAGGTCTTCCATCTTCTGCGGATCTTCATCAACAAATCTCACCACCAGACTGACAAAGTCCGTATCCTGACGTTTCTCGACAGCTTGCAGCTGGTGCACATACCCGTTCAGACGAGCCACTGTACCTTCGCTGATTTCAAGATCGACCACAGCCTGATCAAGAATGCCGGGAAAGGCCTGATCGCGCTTGCAGATCACCTTTATCTCGGTGAGGTTAATATCCTTTACTACCGAGCGCAGAGTCGAGTCAGCAAACCTGACCGCCGCCACGCTTCGCATTCTCCCCGCAGCACCGCCGCCGGACTTGTCAGGTGTCGGCTTTTCAGGCGCTGGCTGCGCCCCCTTGGTCAATAGCGCAGCTGATTCCTTGAGTGCATCGGTCGGTCCGTCCATCGACTTGCCGGACGCGCCCATGGCGTGCTTCAGCTTGTTGCCCATCACCTTGATAATTTTCTTGCTCAGCCCATCAGGACTGAACGGCTTGCCCAGGTATTCCGACACCCCTTCCTGCACAGCCTCGATAACATGTGACTTGTCACCCCGGCTGGTAATCATGATGAATGGACAGTGCTTGAATGCTTCCTGCTGACGCATCCAGCGGAGCAATTCCAGACCGGACATTTCCGGCATTTCCCAATCGCATAACACAAGATCAAAGGGAGTTTTGGTCATCATGAACTGTGCTTTTTTGCCGTTCGGAGCCTCGGCCAGCTCAATAACAGGAAAACGATTCCGCACAGTACGCTTGACCAGATCCCGGACAAAACTGGCGTCATCGACCACCAGCGCCTTCAGCATTGCCATATCACAGCCCTTTCAGTCTATTTGTTGAGAGGCCTTCTCTAACGCTTACTATAGCCCAGCCCATCAACACTACTGTTAAGAACCCGGCCATAACTGTAAGTTTTGTTATTTCCGTCGTTGTTCTACGGTGTTTTCGCAGCATCAAAACAAGCTACCATGCGGTTTCATCTGGATGCGAGCGCGAGGAATAATTTGTGAAACAAGGACCAACTGCCGGCCAATACCTGACAAGCGCGATCATCGCCGCCTGCCTTTTATCCGGAACAGCGTGGGCCGGACAGGCCGACAAAAGTGCCGGAGTACCGCTGAGCGCCGAGAACACCACATCGACGCAATTTCAATCCTGCGTCGCCAATCTGAAAACGCGGGCCCTGAAATCCGGGGTTTCCGAGAAGGTAGCCGATGATGTTCTGGGCCAGGTCAGTTATCTCGATCGGGTAATCGAACTCGATCGCCGCCAGCCAGAATTCACAACAACGTTTGCCGATTACCTCAACCGGCGCGTCAATGAAGATCGCATTGAAAAAGGGCGCGCACTGCTGGAGAAGCACAGAGAACTGCTCAATCGGGTGACCGCCGAAACCGGCGTACCGGCCGCCTACCTGCTCGCCTTCTGGGGGCTGGAAACCAACTTCGGCACCTATTTCGGCAAGATGTCGGTGCCCAGCTCGCTGGCGACACTGGCCTGTGATCCGCGACGGGCGGACTATTTTTCTGGCGAGCTGATGTCGGCGTTACAGATTATCGACGAAGGCGCCATCACCCCGGATCAAATGGAAGGTTCCTGGGCCGGCGCCATGGGGCACGTGCAGTTCATGCCCTCTGTGTTCCTGCGCTATGCCGTCGATGCTGACGGGGATGGCAAACGCGATCTGTGGCACAGCATTCCGGATGCAATGATGTCCGCCGGAAACTTCCTCAACCATCTGGGCTGGGATGGTGATTATCGCTGGGGCCGCGAAGTACTGTTACCCAAGCAGTTTGACTACAGCGAGGCGGGCCTCAAACGAGCCAAACCACTGACAGACTGGCGCAAGGAAGGCATCACGGATGCATTTGGCAATGCCTTGCCCGATGCCGATGTAAAGGCCGCCCTGATTGTGCCGGCCGGTCATGAAGGCCCTGCTTTTCTGGTGTACCACAACTTCCACGTCATTATGGGCTGGAACCGTTCGGAGTATTACGCCATCGCCGTCGGTCATCTGGCCGATCGTATTGCCGGAGGCGGCGGGCTGCAACAACCGCCGCCGGAAGACGCCCTGCACCTGTCCCGGCAGGATATTGAAGCATTACAAAATGCACTGAATGACCAGGGTTACGACGCCGGTACACCCGATGGCATTCTTGGGCCTGCAACCCGCAGCGCCATTCGCGACTATCAGCGCTCCCGGAAGCTGATTGCTGACGGCTATCCGGACGAGATCCTGTTTGAATCGCTCAAGATCACCCTGAGCGAGCCAGACAAAGGCTGACACATCGCGTCTGTCGTTACCGTTAAGGAACTTCACACAATGGAAACGAAGCCGGAAATTCTCGACACCCGTCTGGTGGCCAAAAGCCGCCTGTTTGGCATCGAATCCGTTCACCTGCGCTTCAGCAACGGTGAGGAGCGGGAGTTTGAAAGGCTGCGCACTCCTCCCATCGCTGGCGTCATGTGCGTACCCATGCTAGACAATGACACCGTGGTTTTGATTCGTGAATACGGTGCCGGGGTTGAAGACTATCAATTAACGCTACCGAAAGGCGCCTACGAGCACGGAGAGGACTGGCGGGACGCCGCAAACCGGGAGCTCAAGGAAGAAGCAGGCTACGGCGCCCGGACACTGACTCACCTCAAGGATATGACGCTATCTCCGGGCTACATGGGTCACACCATCCGGATTGCGTTGGCTGAAGATCTTTACGAGGAAACGCTGCCCGGTGATGAGCCTGAGCCGCTGGAGGTGCTGACCTGGAAGCTCTCCGAACTCGACTCGCTTGTAGCGCGTCAGGACATGACAGAAGCTCGGGTTATTGCCGCCCTGTACATGGTGAAATCACTGCTGAGCGAGCGTTAAAAAAGCGGGAATCCATTACCTGTCATGTGTCAGGCTTTTATACATAGATCGTAAATACACACACCTAACTCATTGTAAATTAGTTTATTTTAGTATTGGCATGATTATCGCTATTTCGATTCAGTGACTCGCGCATGTCTCACTCCACAAGGTGAGGCACCAGAGTATCTAAAAAAGCTGGATTCAAGGGATACATCATGAAAAAAATAATCAAAGGACTGGTCGGCGCTCTGGTGCTGACCACTTCAGCCACTGTTGCAGCCTTCCCGGTTGATCTGGAAAGTGTTAGCGGCCAATGGGTAAACCCAACAGGCGGCCAAAACGTCAATGGCGTTGGCACCGACGAAATTCGCTGGGGCACAGGCTCGAGCCAAAGCGGTTATGACTTTGACGGCAACCCTTCGCTGCCGCAAACCATCAACAACTCGGATACCTTTACACTAGGCACCGTGACCCATCACAACTATCCGATTGCTAGCGGCACCGCGATCACCAACGTTGATCTAGACGTCTTCGCCTCTTTTTCTGACGCTTCAGGCTCGGTCGCAACCGGCCCCTTCACGTTTGCATTTGCTCACAATGAGACATTGAATAACGCTGCAGAAGTTCATCAGCTTCATGGCTGGGCCAAGTTCTGGGATTGCCTGTTTGGCGGCGATGGCACCTACACCACCTTTACCGGTGATGTAGATGACGTCGTCTCGGTTACTTTCGACAATGCAATTGAAAGCAGCGAGTTCACACTGGGGTCCAACATCTATTCGCTAAGCCTGCTTGGCTTTGAAGGCAACGCATCTTCTTTCGCCACTCCTGAAAATGACTCAACGTCCGTCAACCTGCTCGCCAGCCTGAACGTGCGCAGCGTTCGCTCTGTTCCAGAGCCGGGCACATTGGCGCTGCTGGGCCTTGGCCTGGTCGGTGCCGGCGTTATGCGTCGCCGTCGCGCTGCCTGATCCGCGGCCCGCTTCGGCATATTAGTCATCCCACGGATGACGAAGCAGTACCCGAAACCCCGCCCGCAAGGCGGGGTTTTCTTTATGCGGCACCCAACTTGAGGCACACTCGCGTCCAGCCGTCGTTATTCCCCGGATCACATTGACGTCGGGCGACTAACGCAACCTTCCCAGGCAATGGACCGGATCTCATGCGACTCGATTTTTTTCTCTCAAAAAGCACCGGTATCTCCCGTAAAGAAGCCCGACGCCAGATCATGGCGGGTCGGCTCACCGTCGACGGTATCCTGTGCAAAAAATCTGCGACCACTGTCACTGCGGATCAGGCAATTTCACGTGACGATCAGGCGCTGCAGCTTCCCGGTGAACACCGCTATCTGATGATGAACAAGCCAGTCGATGTAGTCAGTGCGACGACTGACGATATTCATACCACGGCACTTAATCTGATCCCGCCAGAATGGCGCAGGGACTTGCACATTGCAGGAAGGCTTGACCGGGACACAACGGGATTACTGCTGCTGACCACCGACGGCCAATGGTCCCATCGGGTGACATCCCCCCGTTCAGATTGCGCAAAGACCTATCAGGTGTGGCTGG
>TARA_R100001440_G_scaffold62987_3_pt1 | contig 12140 bp, 21 predicted proteins | sample TARA_R100001440 | Tara Oceans TARA_R100001440 (sample SAMEA2622112) | marine metagenome | biome: marine biome (ENVO:00000447); feature: surface water layer (ENVO:00002042); material: "saline water (ENVO:00002010), including plankton (ENVO:xxxxxxxx)" | depth 5 m
TCTAGCCGCTCTATCTTTTTTAGATTTAGTAGAAGACTGAAACTTCTTATATTCTTTTTTATAGTTTCTTTTAGCAGGCATAATACATTATAATATACTAAAATTCTATCTCAAATCCTACGTTAAAAATCATAAACCTAAATCTAACTGCATTTATTAAAAGCTCTAATGCACTAAAAGTTCCAATTCTAAGTTCTACTTTGTAAATCTCACTTTTATTATTAGATCTATAACTATTTATCCAATTTATTTTTTTCATTCTATTTTCTTTTTCCTCCATGGTATGCTACTGCATGACCTTCAGAGATTAATAAATCATTCACACAAATCATAGTAAGTTTATCTGATCCATCTACTCTATCAATTGATAGTTTACCTAGACATCTTCCAAATTTACCTACACCCTGTGAATCCAAAAGTATTTTATCACATCCTTCTAATAGAGTTTTAAGTCTATCTTTAGCTGCAAGACCTTTTTTCTTTTCTTCAAGATCTCTTGTTCTTGACTCAGGAGTATTTATACCAGCAAGTCTTATACGTTTTTTAACTTTTACACTAAAACCTAAATCAATATAAGCATCAATAGTATCTCCATCAATAACTCTAATTAAGTCAATCTGATAAGAATACATTTTTATTAGCTGTTGTGAGAACCATCACAGTTCCCATTTTCATCTTTTGTTTTACCACATACGCATTGTGCCATTATTTCTTTGTTTTTTCTAATGATCGTCCACCAAAATAGGCACCAATCACTGTGATTAATACTAATTGTAATAGATCAGTCCATTTAGCTTCAACAACAAAGTTAATAACACCTGCATCAATAAATATTAATAGCACTGTGCTTACAACTAAGAATGCTAAAGTTAATGGTCTAATATTTTTAGATAGCCATGAGTCAGACTTCATATCTGCTTGCCATCTGGAAGTTATTTCTTTTTCCATTTGGACCTCATAAGTAGCTACAAGTTCTTTCATTTTTTGTTTAGCAGCTAGCTTTTCTTCATCTGAAGTGTGTAGTCCATCAATGACACCACCAACACTTTCAACAAGATCTTTAGCTCCTCCACTAAATATAGTTCCTAGTATACTCATCTTATCTTTCTCCACCACATCCGCAGCCTTTTGATTTTTTTGGCTTTGGTGCTCTAGTTGTTAATTTAGTCAATAAACTTCTTTGACCTCCCATTTTTCCAGCAGGTAATACTTTGTTAGCTTTACTATAACTACCACCAGACCCGTATGGTTTCATTTTATATCCCGGCATAATATTATTTTTTTAAGCAGCAGTCTGATTCACACCAGCCTAAGCATACTTTGTTAAACGTTATCTTACATAATAAAATACAAATAAATTTCTTCATAACCTTAAGATTTTTTAATTTTTTCAAATGCACTAATACCAAAACACCCTAATGTTACCATAACAAAAGAGTTATATATAGTGTCATTAATTTCTAATTCTCCTCCTCCTACGTATCCCATATAGATAACTGCGGTGCCTAAATCTATAATAGCAAACAGTACCATAACAGCAAAAGATATAAACCCAACTACATTTTTTTCATTTATATCATTTTTATCTTTAAATAATTTCCACATAATTATCTTCTTATTATTACATCTGCATAATAAGGACTACCTGCCTCACGTACAGTAATCCATACGCAAACTAAAGGTTCATTACCATCAACTTCAGCACTACAATCAAAATGCATTTTATCTATATATAATTCATTTAATGCAAATGTTACACCAGTAGGAATAACAACTCCTTTTTGTAAAAATAAAGCAGCTGTTGCTGGATTTACTTCAGTAGTAGGTACACTACCTGCAAAAGTTGATCTTTCAAATATTGCAACATGTGCGGTTATATCTTGGGCAGTAAGATTACATATAGTAAGTTCTTTCCATTTAGCTGTATCAGCTTGATCAGCTGTACTAGCACTAGGACCACAATTATCAACAGGTGTCCACTCATTTGCTTTTACTATTCTAGTACCATAAGCATATACAGGTTTTATTGTTACTGGCATAATATATTATTTTACTGTTTGTATTACTCCATTAATTACTGTTATTGTAACAAAAGTAGGTTGTCCTTTTACAATATTTGATACAACTTGAAACGATCCACTATATCCTGATGGAGTATAGTCCGGGATATTTAATCTTCCTTTATTTAATGTTGCTGGTCCACTAGTACCTGCAGTAGCTATTGAATTAATAGCTTGAGTAGCAGCTGTAAGGTAAACAGGATCTTTTGCAGGAACCCAGCTAGGAGTAACGTCTGCATTATTTGCTACACCTGTTGCTGTACTATAATTAGGATTAGTACTTGGTACCCATGATGGAGTTACATCTGCATTAGCTGCTATACCATCAAGTTTTATAAATTCTGTTTTGGTCATCAGTCCTGTTGCAGTTCTACTTGCATCATTTACAGATACAACCGGTTTCTCAGGATCAGTAGCATCTACAGATACAGGAGCAGTTCCTTTTACTTCCTTGACCTCACCAACATTTCTCGTTGCTCCAGCTTGAATACCGGCTAATTTAGTAAAATCACCTGATGTCATTACACCTGTGGTTGTTGATGAAGCTGTTGCTATTTCTACAATAGGTTTTTCTGGATCAGTACTATCTACACTTACAGGCGCTGTACCTTTTACTTCTTTTACTTCACCTACATTCCTTGTTGCTCCTGTCTCAATACCAGCTAATTTAACAAAATCAGTTGCAGGCATTGCACCAGCTGCTGTACTGGTAGCATTATTAATTCCTATTGTTCCTTCTTGTTCTTCTAATATTGGTCCCCCTGTTATAGGCAGAGTAGTATTAATTTTACTTACACCTTTTTCACAGCAACCAGTTCTTTGTTTTACTTCACCGTGAGACCCTCTTATTAATACAATTTTTTCAGCAGCAGTTGCATTTTGTATAGCACGATCTTCTATAACAAGTTTATTTCTAAATCTAGATACAAAACTCCATATATGTTCACCTAACCACTTCATTTTTTCTTACGTTTCTTAGCAATTTTTTTAAGTGTTTTAGCAAATCTACATCTATAACCGGCCTTTTTACTAGGCGGATTCTTGCAGTATTGTGCTATAGTCATGCCTTTACGCTTGGCAGCAGCAGTTAGTGAGCCAGGCTTTTTTATAGCTTTCTTTATGTCTAATTTTTTTTTTGCCATTAGCACTTCCAGCGTCTTCTTGCTTTACAAATTCTTTTATCTGGAGTTTTACTACAGTTAACGTTATGCATTCTCATCTGACCAGCTGATCTAGCACAGTATGATTTCTTACGTTTACCTCCTCCAGGTTGTGGAGCTTTAAGTTTAGAGCCAGTTTTTCTATTAATCATTCTACGGCCCTTAGCAGTAAGTCCACCTTTTTTACTTTTACAACCATTCTTGATTGTACAGCCTTTCATTGCACCTTTCTTTTTACTTGCCATTATTTTCCAACTTTTTTCTGTGCCATTTTATGAGAAGCTCCAAATGATGCACCTTTTTTCATAGCGTCAACCATCATTTTTATATGCTTCTTTGTATGATGCACAGAATGTTTTTCTAGTGTTTTTTGTTGTCTCATTGTTAATGAGCATACATCAACACCTTTTACTTTACCTATACATGCAGCCTTTTTTTGACCACCTTTCTTGTATTTATATTCTCTCATTGCCATAATTTTACTTTTTTTTAGATTTAGATTTTGTTTTACGTTTCTTAATAGAGCTAGTTCTACGTCCCATACCTACTCTTTTCTTCTCTGCAACAGCTTTAGCTTTTTGTGACTTAGATAAAGATCCCCATGTACGTGGTGTTTTACTTGACACACGTTTACTAGGTCTACACTTTTTAGTGTTCTTATTCTTAGATGATCCACAAGGATTACCTTTTTCATCTTTCCATTTCTCTTTAAACCAACGTTTAAGAGCTGCTCCTTTTGCTGTTTTTCTAACTGCCATTATTTTATTTTACCTCTACGTTTTCTACACTTAGCAATATATCCGCTAGCATAAGCACTAGGAAATACTCTGTACTTAGCTTTAGCTTTGTGATAACATGCATCTTTTTTACTTTTTGTTTTTTTCTTCTTAGCCATAATTAAAACACTTTATAGTTAATACCAAATTTAAAATCATACCATTCTCTGTCCCAGTATTTATTATACTTACCCTCTACAAATGCACCAAGGTTTCTTGTTACTTTATAACCAAAGATCATACCGCCAGAGTAGTCGTACCATTGTTTTCCATCATTAAAGTTATGATATGAATATGTACCTCCGTCATTATAGTGATAAGGTAAAACATTACCCCAAGCATGCATCCATATATTTTTCTTATAAGTATAGTAATCAAAACCTATAATAAGAGAATGCACCCATTGATTAGGTAATTTATCTCTCTCAGCAACAACATAGTTAACTAACATTTCAGGAACTACTACAGCTTCCCATACTTCTTTACTAGTTGCTACAGATACTCCATCAGAATTAAAATATTCTGCTCCACCTTCACCATCAAACTGTACAGTGTATCCTTGATCAAGCGCTAACTGTGTATAATGTAATGATCCATTAGGAAGCATCCATTGTTCAAGCGGATTAAATCCATAGGGCTCTGATATTCTCTGACATGCCCCCACGTTAAAAGAGAGTTTGCCCTTTGAATTTAACCTCAACCTTTGTGACGCTTGATAATATTCTATATCTGCAAAACCGTCTTGCATAAACTCTACACGTGTCATCCACTTAGTAGTGTTGTATCGTAGGAAGTGATTTTGATTGACAAACTCTTTACCTTGTTGTCTCGCATAATCTATTTCAAATAAATACTCAAACCCTTTTTTTACTCTTCCTATAGTAGCTGCATCGTTAAATGATGTCTCTGTTCCATCCTTAAATGGTAACTGTGGTTCGTATTGAAATCTTTGAATCTTTCTAATCCCAAACGTTAACGTATAATTATAAGGTGTTTCTACTATATCATTTAATAATGTACCTGTAGCTACATCGTATACTGTTTGATCTGAAATAGAATTACCACCATTTACAGAAGTATATAGTGTAGAATATTTAAAAAAGTCATTAAATATTTGACTACAACATTTTTTTGGTGCAGCACATGATAATAATGTAATTAATAATATGTAAATAATTGCTCTCATAATTAAAAAGAAAAATTATATTTATTTTGTACGTAAAGGTCTAGTTGTTCTAATTCAGGTTCACCTAATACTTTGGTAAATAACATAAACTCATAAATTTTACCATTATAATATTGAGTACTGGTATTTGATTTACCTATAAAAAGGTTATTAGATGAATTAACAACAGTACCGCCTATTATACCTGGAGTATTAAATTCTCCATTAAATCTAGCAGAAACTGCATTCAGCGACTCACTAACTGTAAATGATGCAGCACCAAAATTTTCTTCAGAAGTACCTGTAGGATTAATAGAATCACTACCTGTTCCTGAACTATCATATACTGTTTGTATTAAATTATTACCACTCCATCTAAAAGCAAAAGCATTAGGTGATCTACCACCTGATATTCCTGATACACCAGTATCAGCATCATTATCTTGAACTACATATACTGTATATTCAACACCATGATCAACAGCAATAGCTGTTCCTCCACTGTCTGATATAGTATAACATTGTCCTCCTCCATTATGTTGACTATAATCTAAACTATTTTGTCCTGAAGCATCAGTTATATATCCGGGTGTAACTCCTGCTGCTGCTGCTGCAATATGTTGATCCCATGGAGAAATAGGTGATTTATTTTTAATAGTTTCAATCACAATAGCTTTACCAATATTAGCAGAAATAACAGTTGAAGAATCAGTAACATCAAACCAATATCTAAGATGTTCACCTCCTATAATATCTGGAGTTGATGTCCCTTCAACATATGAGGTCTTTGTTATTGGTAATCCTAATCCTAAAATATCCATTATACTTGAGCTGTTGTTCTACTGCTTCTTCTAGCATAGAGTAAGCACTTTCCAGACAATATTGAAAGTGTGCGGATATTAATATATACAGTCAATCCTTTTGGAATTGTAAAATCTACTGTTTGATTGTTAATTGTAGGAGCTTGTCCTGATCCAGCTGCATCTCTATGATGCAAGTTCCAAGTACTTTTGGATGAATCTACAACAGTATCTTCTAATGCAGTTAATGCAAAAAATCCATCGCCTGAATTGGCTTTGTAGAATTTGTTTGCAGTATCTGCAAAAACAACATGTCCTGGTTGTAAACCTTCAGTTGTTTCATCTTTTAATTTACTTAAGTCTGATTTCATTTTATTATTGTTTTATAATTTTATTAATAAATATTTTATCACCGGTTGTTATTTGCAGATTATATAAACCTTTTGAATAATCTGATATATCAATAGTGTTTAAGTTTTCTCCTTCTATAATTATCTTTCCTTGCATATCTATAACTTTTATTTCTACATTTAGTCTTGTATCAATTCTAAAAATTCCTGTTGTAGGATTAGGATACACTACAATACCTGTAACAGATAAATCAGTTATATTAGTTGGCCAACCTAATTGACAATAATCATACATTGTTTGACATGTTGCATCCCATACATTTTCACAACAATAATTATCTACATCTATTACCCATGCATAACATCCATCATTTAACCAATAAGGATTACCTGGACCATCAATACAACCTGCACTATACAAACAAGACAGTGAGTCATCTACATTAGCTAACGGTTCATAGTTCCACGCAGTTTGATCCATGCATCCTGTAACCACCTCAATACAAGAGCCATTCTCAGTATTAGCCAATGGATCATAGTTAAGGGCAGTACTATCAGTACAACCATAAATGAAAGGTATACAACTGAAATCTTCTGTATTAGCTTGGGAGTTGTAGTTAAGCATGCTAGGATCAGTGCAACCATAGATATAAGGAATGCAAGTATTATTATCAACATTGGCTAAAGGATTATAATTAAACATTGTGCTGTCAGTACAACCATAAATAGGAAGTATACAGCTAAAATCATCAGTATTACATGTATCACAGTAATTAAGTGCTATAGGATCTGTACAACCATATATGTAAGAAATACAGTTGTTATCAGTTGTATTAGCTAGCGGATTAAAATTAAACATAGTAGAATCCATACAACCAAAAACAAAAGGTATACATGAACCATTATCTACATTAGCTAATACATTAAAATTAAACATAGAAGCATCTGTACACCCATATACTATATCTATACAGCTTGAGTCATCTACATTTGCTAGTGAATTATAGTTTAAAGCATTAGGATCTGTACAGCCTGGTATTGGTAATATACAAGTACCATCATCAGTATTAGCAATAGAATCATAATTTAATGCTATAGGATTTGTACAACCATCAATAACTGGTATACATGTTGAGTCATCAACGTTAGCGTTAATATTATAATTAAATGCTAATGGGTTCATGCATCCATAGACAATCTCAATGCATGAACCAGGTATCTCAACATTAGCAGTACTGTCATAATTTAATGCAGTTGAATCCATGCATCCTGCAACAATTAAAGTTGCACATGATCCATCGTCAAAATCTGCAGTTGTATCATACTCTAAATATAATGGATTCATACATCCAGCTACATAATAACAAGAACCATCATCTGTATTAGCCTCATTATAATAATTTAAAGCAAGACTATCTGTACAACCAAATACTTTTTCTATACATGTATTACCACAATTAGTAACAAAAGCATAAGGAAATAAAGGTTGTATAAAAGGAGGTTGAACACTAATTAATGTATCACCTTCTTGATTCATAAGTGTAAATCCACACTCTATAGTTGTTAGTGCTGCTTGTGGGGATATATGAAATCTAAATACAGCAGGATCTGGAGCATCTATAATAAATTGATATTCATCATTAAAACCTCCAGTGTGTGTAAATATAAAAGAAGTATCAGGTAAGTCTAAAGATAAGTGTGATCCTACCCAACCATTACCCATAAGATCATGCAACACTAACGTAAATTCACATTGTGGAATAAGATCCATTGTATTTGCGGTAGAATCATAATTAAATGCTGTTGAATCAATACATCCAAATACTTTTAATGTTTGACAGCTACCATCATCAGTATCTGCAAACGGATTCCATTCTACATAATCATCATCTGTACACCCATATATAGGAGGACATTCACCTATAGTAAATACATGAGTAGTATCGTTACCAAAAGCAGGATCTGTTCCATATACTAGTGTATCATTACATTGTTTAACAAAATAAGAACCATCTTGTCCTTGCCATTGTGATCCTTGCATACCATCCCCATATGAATCAAATATTGTAAAATTAAGATCTCCTTCTGGTAAACATACTGGTACAGTTATAGTTGCATAATCTGGTTGTGATCCATAACCACTCCCTGATGCTAGTACTAAACCTAAAGAATCAGTTATCTCCCAAGATGTTTCTGATTGATACTGATCTAAATTAATTATAACTGCAGCAGGAAAACATGGTGCTGGAGGTGGTCCATTAGGTTGACATGGGCCCAAATTAAAGTTTATTATTTCTGTAGCAAAGTAATTTGTTGGTGTACATATAAATTCTACTATAGTATCTTGACAACTATTCCATGTTCTAAAATAACCTTGTTGACCAGTATCCTGCCAACCATCTCCAAACTGATCTAATAAAATAGCTGTAAGTGGTTGAGCTGCAATCCATAATGTATCTAATAAGTATTCACTTTGAACTGTAGGTTGATGATGATATACAGTATCATCTTGAGCATCTGTAATATAAAATTCTGATTCAGCAGGTCCCCATGAATCATATTGTGCTTCTATAACTACATATGAGTTTTGAGACACAGCTATTTGTGTCATCATTGCAAATATTATAAATAAAAATTTTTTCATTTTAAAAATCACTCATTATTAGTTCGTCAATAACTTCTTGTACTTCTTCTCTAGTTGCTGCCATTTTAAAACTTATATCAGCTTGAAAACGTTCAACCTCTTCTCCATCTTTAAATATAATAATAGTAGGTACAACCACCACTTTATATTTATCTTGTGACTTTACATCTTTTGCAATATCTATATAAGATATATTATCACAGTCTTTTAATTTTTTAATCCAAGTTACCTTATTAGCTTCATTCCAGCCTGCATTAAAGTGAATCACAGTTATCTGTGAAAAACACTCTGATGAGACAAAAAATAAACAAAAGGCAAATAAGCATGTTGCAAATTTCTTCCATCTTAACTTTATATTATCTACCTTGTCCACGGTATTTGCTTTTATAACCATTTTGACCTTTGCTAGCATTTTTACTATGCACACCAGGTCTTTTGGTTCGTTTATTACCTTTGAATTGTATGTTTAACTTTCTTTTCATTATCTTAATTTATCAATCTTTTCTTCTAATCTTTTCATGTCATCTTTTATTTCTGACACATCATCAGCTGTAGTTTGAATAGTTTGTCTTATTAACTGGTCTTTCATATCATATTCCATTCTTGTTACATCTGGTGGTGGAGGTACTGGAAGTTCTTTAGCTTCTTCTATGTCTGCTTGCAAAGCAAACCACATCCCTACTACAGTTGCAATTGCAAATGCAATACCAATAAGTGTTTTTACACTTACTTTAAAACTGGTATCTTCATTTAATTCTTTAGTCATAACATATATTATCTTTACATTTTTACACCAGTTCCTCCTGCTCCACCCATTTTTACTTTTCTTGCTTGGATTGTTAATATAACTGTTGCTTTAAATCCAGAAGCTTTATCACATTTAAATTGTAATGATTGTATATCTAAATCTGAAAAAGTATAATTTTCAAAAAATTCTATTTCTTTTCTTCCTGAATATGTTAAACCATTCCAATCACCAAATGAATGAGCATCATAACCTCCTAATCCACCACCTTCAACATGAGGAGCCATAGGTTTACTAAAGTTAACAGGGTTTGTTCCACTTAAATTATTAATTAAACCACTTCTTCTAGTTGATCCTGATATGCTATAACTTGTTAAAATTTCTCCATCAGATTCTGTATTAGGAGGTGCAATATCTCTACTTACAAATTTTAAAGAAACTTGTATATCATCTGCTCCAGTATTTTGTATTACTATTTTAGATATTTGCATATCTTTTTTAGGTAATCCATTCCGTGCTATTAAATCAGTCCAAGTATTTGGAGTAACTGTATCTAATTGTTGATAAATGGTTCTATTGCCTACTGTACTTGCCATTATGAAAAGAACATTAATTTAATTATACATCCTATAACTGCAGTAAAAATAACCCACAATGCTTTAGTAACATTGTCTTTCCATTTTTTTAAAGACTCCATTTCTGTAATAGTCTCTTCATAATATGGTAAAAACTCACCCATCTTATCTCTAAAAGAAGTATTTTTATTTACTCTTGTAACAAAACCATCATCTGGATCTAATAATTTGACAGTTAAAGTGTCTAATTTTTTATCAATCTCATCTAATTTTTTTTCCATATTGTCAATTCTTAGACCCATTATTGTTATATCTTGTTTAGTTTCCATATTTTTGCAGCCTATTTCTACAGTTACATATATAATATACTGAAAAAAAAGAAAATATAAAAATTAAATGATGATTGAATTTTTTAGAAAAATTTCTGCAAACACCTTTAAATCTTGGGGTAATTTTCTTATCTTAATTATCCCACCTATTATTAACCTAAGTAAAAACAAAATAAAATGAATTTAAGTAACAAAATTTTAAGTGAAATTACTGTTCATATGAAGTATGCAAAATACTTACCTGAACACAACAGAAGAGAGACTTGGGAAGAACTAGTCACTCGTAACAAAAACATGCATATTAAAAAATATCCTGGTCTTACTGAAGAGATAGAGGATGTATATAAACTTGTATATGATAAGAAGATTTTACCTTCTATGAGATCTATGCAGTTTGGTGGTAAACCAATTGAAGTTAGTCCTAACCGTGTATATAACTGTGCTTATTTACCAATAGATGCTTTAGATGCATTTAATGAAACAATGTTTTTACTTTTAGGTGGTACAGGTGTAGGCTACTCAGTACAGAAACATCATGTAGATAAACTTCCTTCTATAAATAAACCTTTTGAAAAAAGAACTAAAAGATATTTAATTGGTGATTCTATTGAAGGATGGGCTGATGCTGTTAAAGTTTTAGTTAAATCTTATTTTGGTGCTAAAACATCTAAAATAGAATTTGATTTTTCAGACATTAGACCTAAAGGTGCTAGACTAGTTACATCAGGTGGTAAAGCTCCTGGACCTCAACCACTTAAAGAATGTTTATTAAAATTAGAAGGTCTTTTAAGTGCAAAAGAAGATGGAAATAAATTATCTACAATTGAAGTACATGATATGATTTGTCATATTGCTGATGCTGTACTTGCTGGTGGTATTAGACGTGCTGCTCTTATTAGTTTATTTAGTGCTGATGATGATGAAATGATTGGTTGTAAAGCCGGCCCATGGTGGGAATTAAATCCACAAAGAGGTAGAGCTAATAATTCTGCTGTATTAATGAGACATAAAATAACTAAAGACTTTTTCATGGATCTTTGGAGACGTGTTGAGTTATCTGGTGCAGGTGAGCCTGGTATTTATTTTAACAATGACAAAGATTGGGGAACTAATCCTTGTTGTGAGATAGCATTACGCCCATTCCAATTTTGTAATTTGTGTGAAGTAAATGTGTCAAACGTTGAGTCTCAAGAAGATTTAAATGAAAGAGTTAAAGCAGCTTCATTTATTGGAACACTTCAAGCTAGTTATACTAATTTCCACTACCTTAGACAGATATGGAAAGAAACTACAGAAAAAGATGCATTAATTGGTGTATCTATGACAGGAATAGCAAGTGGTAAAGTCTCTTCACTAAATCTTACTGAGGCAGCAAAAATAGTAAAAAAAGAAAATAAGTTTGTTGCTGGATTGTTAGGAATTAATCCTTCAGCAAGATGTACTACAGTTAAACCTGCTGGAACTACATCTTTAACTCTTGGAACTAGTTCTGGTATACATGCATGGCACAACGATTATTACATAAGAAGATTACGT
>TARA_R100001440_G_scaffold18241_1_pt1 | contig 12124 bp, 4 predicted proteins | sample TARA_R100001440 | Tara Oceans TARA_R100001440 (sample SAMEA2622112) | marine metagenome | biome: marine biome (ENVO:00000447); feature: surface water layer (ENVO:00002042); material: "saline water (ENVO:00002010), including plankton (ENVO:xxxxxxxx)" | depth 5 m
AAAAAGAATTGAATTTTATGTTTTAGAAGGGCCTGTAGCGTTAAATAAATCTACCAATAATGAAGGATTAACAGATGGCAATACTTTAACTGGTTTCCCATCATTTAGCCCAGACCTTTATGGTTCAGACCCAGACATTGTTTTTGGTGGTGAAAATTATTTAGCCGACAATTCTGAAGGTTCAGGTATGCTTAGAATGATTGTGCCTTCTAAAGCTAATTCTGATGTAGATAATCCTGTTGGAATTTTAAAAGTAACTTATATTATAGAAGAAGAAGAGGGTGGAGACGAAATAGCTTGCAAGTTTTGGTACAAATTTTGGAATAGCGCTAGAAAAACTGGAACACGAACCTATACAGGTACGTATGGTTATTCCGTAGAACGTGAAGCTATTACAGACCCTGTAATTCAAATGGAAACAGATATAGGTTCAGAATTTGGAGGTGGAGGTTTACCCCCTGTATTTACTGTAGCAAACGAATGGTTTACTGATAATTTTTCAGAAATATCTTTAGGCAATGTTGTCGAAGAAAATCTTAATGCACTCTTAGATGAAATAGAATAAAATATGTCAAATTTTAGATTAAAAAAAGAAAGCGAAAATAAAAAAGATGGTATATGTTTGTGCGTATATGAAAATAAAAAAACATCTAAAGAAATAATTTATAGGCAAGACGGGCTATGTCCATGTCCAGAAATATATCCTGAATTTGATAATAAAAATTCAGAATCTATATCTAGCTCATTTTTAAAAGTTTCTCAAATAAAACAGTATATAAAAAGTTTTCTTATTGGATTTAGCGCTGCGGTAGAGTTTGAGTTTGATAAGATTAAAGAAGACGTAACAAAGAAGGGAAAAGGTTTTGTTTCTGTATTTAGAAAAGACGTAGATAATTTAATTATAAAAAGAGAAAAGAATGTAGAATCAATATCTATAACTACTAGAGGCAAAATAGATTCTTTTTACAAGAACAAAAAATTAAGAATAAAATTTTTAAAAGAAGTTACTAAAAATCAAATTAAAAGAAGTGTAGAGTCTGCAACTGAAGAAGTTGTAGAAGCCACTAAAGTACAACAAAAACAAGAAAAAAGGGTTGTTAGAAGGTCTAGAAAAAACCCTACTGCTAAATTAAAAAGGATTAATAGAGACATAAAAAAAGCTATAGAAACTCCTGTTGCAGTTGCTGTACAAGAATCTGTTGTTCAACAACCTCAAGCAGTAACACCAACAAGACCTTCTGTTAGTAGACCTTCAAGAACTACAACTGTTAAAGGACAAACAGGTCCTAGAGGTAGAGACCCTAGAGTTGCTGAAAAATTAAAATTTGCAATCAATGAAACAATGAAAAAATTATCAGAGGCTAGAACAAAAGAAGAGTATGAAGACTTAAATCGGTCTTTTGAATTTTTAAAACAAGAATTATTTATAGAATCAGGTTCAAAACCACGCTCAACACCAGGAGGATTTAGGAGTGGTTATTAAAAATATTAGTTATGCCCATAGAATTATCAGAAGACCAAAATATTGTATTTGTAGATGGTGAATTTTATATAAGAGATTATATATTGCCGCCAGAGACAGTAGCTTTTCATGAAAAAACAAATAGATGGACAACATTTTATTCTTTTTTCCCAGAAGCTTTTTGTCAAATTGGATTAGAAGTAGCTTCATTTTTGAGAGGCGAACTATTTATACATGATAGAGATGAATTAAACTACAATAGATTTGCAGCTGAAAATCCTTTGGGTCAGCCAGTTTTTTATTATTACCCATCTGAGGTTACTGTAATAAGTAATGCTAGCCCTTCTGAAAACAAGATATATCAATCATTATCAGAGGAATCTAGCGATATATGGGAGGTAGAATACATGGAAACTGAAAATGGTCAGATAACAAGAATACCTGAAAATGCCTTTACAAAAGGAGCTATTTATTCTTTTCAACCAGGACACGGAACAAAAGAAAATGTACATTATGCCAACATCCCTATGGATGAAAATAGTCCAGGAGGAATAGTTAACGGTAGTAGAATGAGAGATTATTCTTTGATAACTAAATTTAGTTATTTTAAAAATAAACTTACAAAACTTTTTGCCGTAAACTTTAACGTAACAAAGTCTTATAGAAACGATTAATTTGTTTCACAGACTTAATTTCATTATATTTGTAATTATTTAAGATAGCAGATGGACCCACTAACATTAATGACTATAGGCCAGGCTGGTTTCGGATTATACCAGACGATAAAAGGCGCAAGAGACGCAAAAAACAACGAGAGACCAGAGTATCGTACCCCTCAAGCAATGATAGATGCTATGGATACGGCAGAAAGAATGTCTTTAAGAGGGTTAAATGAACAAACTGTACAAAACTTTCAACAAGGCTTAGCCGATACAAGAGCGGCTTCTTTTCAAGGTTTATCAAGTAGAAAAGCTGGTGTAGGTGCTGTAGCTGGTGTAGCTCAAAGGGAGATTGCTGGTCAACAGCAATTAGCTGCTATGGATGCTGAGCAAAGAATGAAAAACATTCAGTCTTTACAGCAAATGAGGGCTGCTATGGCTCAGTATGAAGATAAGGAGTTTGAATTAAATCAAATGCAACCTTTTCAAGATAGAGCAGCAGCAGCGTCTGCTTTGCAAGGAGCTGGATTACAAAATGTTATGGGTGCAGCTCAATCTTTTGCTAAGATGGAGATGTCTGGGTATAACCAGCAGCAAAGAGATATTAGAAGCATGAAGCGTGATTTAAAAGGTCAATTTAAAGCGCAAGCAGATTCAATGGAAGGAAGTCCTAATTTTAGAAATATTGAAGTAGGTGGTAAAACTTTTAGAGATACGTTTCAAGAACAAAGAGCTGAAATGAATAGAAATTTTTACCAAGGATTAAATAATCCTGGTAACTTAATGGACAACTCTAGTAACAATAACTCATTTTTTTCAACTGACTCAAGTATTCAAAACGCTTTGAATAATAGTACATTCAACAATTTACCTGAAAATGTTCAAAGAATGTTAACTGACAAAGGAATAGATTTTAATGACCCTAACGTAAAAGCTCTTTTAGAGGGGATTTATAAGTAAATATAAATAAAAATGGCAGACGCTAAATCACAAGTATATTTAGGAAGAGAAGGCTCTGGATTAGCTCAGGTGTTTGATACATCTGGTTTAGTTGATTTTGAGCTTCAAATGAGAGATAGAAAGAAAAAGGAGTTTCAAGATAGAGAAAAAAGATTTAAAGAATCTTTAGTTGATATTGAAACATCAAAACTTTGGAGCAGAGACCTACCTCAATTTAATGACAAATATAATCAGTACTTAGACTTTGTAAAAACAAATTCTGATGCATTGCAAACTCCTTCTAAAAATACAGATGTTTATCTTCAAAAAAGAAGATTAGAGCAAGAATTAAAACAGTTTGCTAGTAGTTCAGCATCTTCTCAAGAATTTTACAACGGTGCTCAAACGTTAATGTTTAAGAATCCTGATAAATTTAAAGAAATATATGGTAAAGATGGCATGTCTCAATTTGATAAGTTTTCTAAAACAGCAGGAGACTTTGACAATGACTATCAAAGATTCTTTACTCCAGAAACACAAGGTTTAGCTAGTCAGTTTAAAAATATAGTTGGTTCTGTTCCTAAAACTGGAATGGTTACTACAGAGCAGACAGGTGCAAGTGGTAGAATATTTAGAACCACGTCAGGAGGAAGTCAAAGTAGAGAAGACGTAGAATCTGCTACAAGACAAACTTATAGAACAGACCCTGCTTTTAAAAGAAGTATAGATTCTGACTTTGAGCAAAACAATGGAACGTTTGACGGTGTTCAGTTTGAAACTGCTGAAGATTATGCTGCTGCTATGTCAGCTGGATATATTGCTGAAGGTAGCTTCAGTAGAACATCAGTTGGTGCTGGTGGAGGATTAGAGATTAATTTTGGAGGCGGTGGTAAAAGAACTGTTGATGCTATTGATAGCAGTGCACAACCTAACAAGGTAATGGGTGTTGGAGACGACAAATACGAATATACAGCTTATCAACAACAGTCTATACCTAAAGGAGAATTTAACATACAGTCTGGAGCTGATGTTCGTAAGTTTGATGGTTCAGTGGTTTCTGGAAGAGCTGACGTTATAAATCTAAAAAATGGTGTTGCTCAGATTGCCTTAATAAAACCTGATGGTTCGATAGCCTCACAGCAAGAAGAAGATGACTTTAGAGCTGGATTACCTACAGCTAAAGGATATACCTATCAGGCTATGCTTTTAGCAGAAACTAGTGCCACTATAGACAAAGTAACAGATTTACAAATATCTGATTCAGAAGGTATATATGTTCCTCTAGACCAGGTTGAATCAAGTGTAGCTGGAGCATCCAAGTATGTGGAAGGAGCTTCAGAAATGACCAGATATTATCAAAAGCTTTGGAATGAAAAACAAGAGCAACCTAAAAAGACAGATGCATTTGGAAACCCAATATAACAAACAATGGAGGATAAATTAGAACTACTTTATAATAGTTATATAGAGAACGGATTGTTAAGTTCACAAACAACACTTGAACAATTTTCTCAAGCAGACTCATCTATACAAGAAAAATTGTATCAGTCTGGTTTAGATGCTAATATAATTAGCAATCAAACAGATTTTTCAGTTTTTTCATCTGCATTTGGTAAAAAAAAAGACGATTCTGGAGCAGACTCAGAGACGCAGTCAGAAGTATCATCTGCGGATGTTCAAGAGCCTGAAACAATTTTTACACCACCTACTGAACCTACTGACAGATTTTTCAATATTCAACAAGACCAAGAATTTCTTGAAAACAGACAAGAAACTGAAAGGATTATAGCTGAGAAAAAAGAAGATGCTTTAAATAAAATGAAGGAGTATCTTACGAGTGATGAAAGAGGTGTAGAGCTGTCAGAATTAGATTACAGAGCTAGAAAACTTCAGAACGAACAAGTAGGTCAAAATACAGGATTAGAACCAACAACAAACCCCTCTACATTATCAACTTTAGACTTTTTAAATGACCTAGGAGGAAGAAAAGAACAAAAGGTAAGATTAGCAGAAGACTTTCAGGAACAATTTGGTCTTAGTAGAAAAGCTGCGTTAGACCTTTTTGATGAAGCTTACGATTATGCTCATGTTACAAAAACAAATGAGCTAGGTAATAGATTAGCATCAGAATCTAATCCTGAAAATAAAGATGCTGCAGTAACAAGTATAGCTAATAGTGAAGCTAGAAATGTTCTTAAAAACTCTATTTTATTTAGTGACAAAGATGTAGAATTATTAGACGTTACATTAAGATTAAACTCTGCTATAGAAAAAGGAGAAGACAAATCTATAATAGATAACTTAAAACAAACTAGAGCTAAGTTACTAGAGGGTAGAGATACTGATGATTTTTATAAGTTTGAATCAGGAGACTTTGAAGACCCAGAAAAGTACAAGCTTTATCAGGCAGTAATACAAGAAGAAGAAAATTTAAAACAGCAATACGACAAATCAGGAACTCCAAAAGACTTCATGAAGAGAGCTTATAATGAGGCAGCTTTAAACTTCTATTCTTTAAAACAACAAGGCAAAAGGTATCAGCAAGAGTTATCTGAAGCTAGAAGACTTGATACTCAGGTCATAGGAGGAGGAGACAAGGCTAAAGATGTAGAGAAAAAAATAAAGGCTCTTAATGAAAAAACATACGTAGCAGAATCTAAAATGCTTGCTGCAGCTAGATTGTATGGTCTAAATGAAGACCCAGAAACATTAAAAGAAAACTTTAGATACCATACAGACGCTGGGTTAAAAGCATTTACTAGCGGCATGAAAGGAGTGCAATCTCCTACTGTTATGGATTCTAGAAATTTTGTTACTAGTATTTTAGATGAGGCTGGCATAAAGTATGATAGTGATGTAGAGCAGGCTCTTAAGCAAACTCTTGGAGAGCAAGCTAGTCAACAGGCTGGTGGATTAAGCTCTATGCTTGTTCAATTTGCACTTATAGATAAGACTTTGAATGTAGCAAAAGTTCCTAACCTTATACGAGGTCTTCAAGCTACAAAAAATCCTATAGTTAAATCTATGGGTTATGGACTTAGATACTATGTAGAAGGAGAAAAGTTTCAAGCTGTTGGAGGTGACTTTTTAGGTGGTGCAGGTTTTGCAGCCTCTCAAGATGGATTAAATAAATTAGCTGATTTAGTTATTAAAAACCCTCGTGCTAAAGCCATATTTAAAGCTTTTAATTTAGGCCCTTCTTTTGTTGTAGCATCAGAAGTATCTGAAGTAATACATGCGGCAGAAAAAGGTTTATTTGAAGAAGGTTCTTTCAAAAGATTTGAAGAAGACATAAAGGAGTCTTACGGAGACATAGATGAAGTATCTACTAGAGTCTTACTTTCAATGGGTATGGGTTATGGTCTTGGTGGCAAAAAAATTATTAAAGACATGCGATATGGCATGTATTGGAGAAGCCCAGAAAAACTAAGACATACTGCAGAGGACTTAAGAAGTAAAAACAAGAATGAAAAGGGTGAGGTAAGAGAGGATGTAGAAGCTGCTGCCAAAGAACTAGAGTGGCATGCTACAGAAATAGAAAACTATAGAAAAACAAAAGAAACTAAACAAGAAGAGTTTGAAGATATTGTCACTAAAAACGATAAATCAGAAAGCACTCTAGAAGGACAAAACGTAAAACCTACTGCAGAAAAGATAGAGGCTGAGCGCTCTGATTTAGACATAATGGAGTCTAAGATAAAAGAAGAGGTAGCTAAGAAAGAAACGAAAACTCCTGAAGTAAAACCAGAAGTAAAAGAGGTAGCAGAAACTATAGAATTGGGTGGTAGGCTTATTGATAAATCTGCATATCAAGATATTGCAGTAAGACGAGAAGCTGAATTAAATAAATTAAAGGAAGATGGAAAGGCAGACTATAGTAATGTAACTAGAGTTAATAAAAAATATGATGCAGAAATAGATGCTTTACCTACTGTAAAACAAAAATCTAAAACAGAGACCACTGAAACAGCCCCTGAAACAGTTGTTGAAACAGCACCAAAAAGATATGACTTATCTTATGGTGGAAAAGAGTATAAGGTAGAGTTTAAGGAAGGTTCTGAAAAGTTTGACATATTTACACCTGAAGGAACAAAGCTTACATCTACAGAAGCTAGACCTATTAAGACGGCTATATCTAGACAAGGCAAAGCTAAAGAAACTACACAGCAGTTTGAAGCTGCAAAAGCTGACTTTTTTAAAGAAGCAAAAACAAAAGAGGACATTACTAGAGAAAAGATAGAGGCTGACAGACAAGAGCAAATAAGAAAGACTCAAGAGCGTGTAGAAACAAAAACAGAAGTAGAGCCTAGACGAGAACTTGAAGATATAATTAATCCTGGCAAAAAAGAAAAAACAACCTCAGAGATTGATAAAATTATAGATACATATAAAAAAGGAACTGAAACTGGAGAGCCTGTATATGTAAGAGATGTTTTTAATAGACTTAATGAAAAGTTTGATATAGTAGGTACTGGCAAAGCTAAACAGGCTCAAGACGCTCTAAGAAGAGAGCTAAACCCATACTCTAGAGAAAAGCTTGAAAAAGATGTAAAAGAAAAGTTTAAAGCTACTGAAAAAGAGTCAGATGCTATAATGAAGATAGTTGATGGTCAGGCTGGTTGGTGGAAAAAACAAACAGGTAGAAACGAGTCAGAGTTCTTTGAGTTAGTACAAGATGTTACAACAGCAAAAGGTAGACAGGGTAGAGCTAGTGTAACACTACAAGAAAATGGTAAAAGACTTATAAAAGCTTTTGAAAAGGCTGATGTGTCTTCTATATCACATGAGTTACACCACCTTATAGAGCCATACATACCATCCTCAACTAAAAAGGTTATTGCAGAGTGGGCTGGTCAAAAAGGATACAAAGAGGGAGACGCTTGGACTCCACAGACACGTGAGATGTCCGCCAATGCTTGGGAAAGGTATTTAGCCTCTAGAGGGGAAACATTGCCTGAGAACGCTCCTAAAGACCTTAGACAGGCTTTTGATGTTATAAAAGAGGCTTTTACAAATATATATGGCAATGTAAGAGAATCTTTACAAAAAGTAGGAGTTGTTGAGCCTGGAAAGAAAACTACAGAAGTAGAAGCGGCAGAACTAACTCCAGAGATTATAGAGATATTTGACCAGATGGCAGGCATAGACAATGTGCCTGGTCGTAGAAAATTATCTACCAATAAGCTATCGTTTAAAGAAAAGGCTGAACGGTCTGTTATGGAGGCTGGGGCCAAGAAAACACCAATAGGTGTTACTACTTCTGACGGTAGATATATAGGTGAGATTACTAAAGTAACAACACCAAGAGCTAGAGGTAAAAGTGACAAGACAGTATTTACAATAGAAGGTGCTGACGGTCAAACTATTAGCAAGACTACACGTAAAGAAGCTGCTGATGCTCTAGTAAAAATGGATAACGCTAACACTTCTAGGATAGAGTCTAGCGTAGAAGCTCCTGCTAAACAATATAAATTTAAGTATAATCCTAACTCAGCAAAGTCAGACAAACTTAAATCTGTTAACGAGGCTATAACAGCTTTAGAAACAAAGAAGTTAGACTTTAAGAAAGTAGAGGAAGCTATTAAAGATATTGATGGAGCTGATTATAAACAGAAGCCTTTGTTTGCTAAGTTTATTGAGGCTAATGTTAAAAGGAATGCTGCTGAAAAACAAAAACTACAAGATGCTGAAAAGATTGAAGCTGAGATACAATTTGGTATGGAAGCGAAAGAAGCCAACAAGCAGTTTGAAAAAGACTTAGAAAAGTTTGATGGTACAATAGAGTCTGCACCTGAAGGTACTAAGGTTGTTGAATCATTCCAGCCAGAAGCTAGTTTTACGCAGCCAGAAAGAGCTAAAACTCCTGTCAAAACAAAATATAATAAAGATGTTGTAGAGCGTGTTCAAAACACTATGGAGTATCTTGATATAAAAACTCCAGAAAGAAAAACACAACTCAAAAGAGAAGCTATCAAATCAATGGTTGAAAGACTAAAAGAGATTGGTACAAAAGCAACAGATGCTGAACTTAAAAAAATTGCAACAGATATATATAAGTTTACTAAATCAAATGTAGAAAAATTATATGAAGTTAAAACTGGTGTAAGCGAACAAGTGTTAAAAGCTATAACAAGAGGTGCCGCTAAGAATGAGCCGTGGGTAGGTAGAACAGAAGCTCTTAAAAAAGATTCAGATAAACTTATACGCTCTACTGCAGAGATGCTTGCTTTTAAAATGACTGACGCTCAATATAAGAGGTTTTTAAAAGGTGAGGAAATAAAGAAGACAAAAGGTAATGTTTCTTCAGTTGGTACAGCTAGAGATAGAATTACATTGAAGGAAACAATAGAGTTCATTGAGGCAGAGATAATGGCTGATAGAGCTGTATTTGGAGCTATGTCTGGTGTAGAGGGAATATTTGATGCTAGAGGTGTTGGTAAAAAAATATATGCATCAATTACAGACGGTCAGTATTTATCACATGAGGCATCTGGTATAATATTTAAATGGAACAAAGCTACTCCAATGGCTGTTGTTCCTCATCACCATGTTGGAGCTACAGGTAATTTCATGGATATGCACATGAGTGTACAGGGTAAAATAAAAGATATAGCTTATGGTGATAGAAAAATGTCTTATGATGTTCACAATGGTGTAGCGTATCAAAACAACTATAGAGTAACAAATGGTAAGGGTGCTAGTGTACAAAGAACTCACATGCACATGATTGGCATGAAGAATATGTTTGAAACAGGTAGAAGTAAAACTGTTTGGAAAAAAGCATATGAAAATGGTGGTGTAGAAGGTGTTACTAAGATGATGGAGCAAATGATGGTAGAGTCTATGGTGGGCGGTGGTACACAAGGAACTGCCTCTGCATTCTTTGGTAAGAAAGCTGGATATAACTCTGTAGTTGCTAGAAATGGCAATAGAACAGAAGCTATGATTACAGACCCTCACCCATCATATATAAAAAGTGTAGAAATAAAAGTGGGCGGTAAAAATGCCGAAGCTGAGGTTGCTAGACTAGAAAAGTTTGTTCACGAATACTTTGAAGCTAGTGGACTACGAACACCAAAAATTACATATGTAACCAAGTCATCTGAAAGAACTATATCTCCTAGAAGAGCTGAGATAGAAGCCTTATCAGAAAGACAATATGAAATATTTCAGCCAGAATCTAAAAGAAAAGAAACTGTAGAAAACATAGAAAAACAAATACCAGGAGCATACGAGTATATTAAGACTTTAATAAGTCAAAAAAATATGATGGGTAGCTATGAAACTATTGCAAGAGCTAGAAGAGTTATACCTGAAAAACTATTAACAGACACTCAGTTAGAGTTTTTACATAGAAGCGGTATGGTTGAGCTTGGTATGGCTAAAAACTACAAAGAAGCTACTCAAAAAGATATAGGTCAAGAAGTAGTTGACTTTACTCAACAAGCAGAAGTAGTTATTACAAGAAAGCAAACTAAAGTGATGGAGGATAAGCTACGTGCTTACAGAGATGGTTTAAGAAGAGGTGGTATAAATACTAGAAAACTTACAAGAGATTATAAAAGAGAGATAGAGAAGTTTATCAAAGAAGACCTTGGGATACCTCAGTCAATACTTACTAGGTCAGAAGTCAAAAGAATGACTAAGAAGATGTTTGAGGTTACAAGCCCAGAGCAAGCTCATAGAGCGTTAACAGAGATTGTAGCTATTGCAGAAAAAGCTAAAAACAGAGAACTTCTTACACAGTTAGAAACTCTAGGTAAAAAAGGACTAAAGGTTACAAAGCAAGGCTCTATTAGAAAGGGTAAGGCAACTGCGGAAGCTCAAGCTACATTTGATAAAATGAACGAGATGATGAGGTCAGAGATGACTAAAGAGCAGGCTCAAGATAGAATGTCCGAACTTGTTGATAAAATAGAAACATTAGAACCTGGCACAAAAGAGTATAAAGATGTGGCTAACGAAATAGAAATGCTAGGATTTGTTGGTTACAAATCTCAATCTAATCAGCAGCTGCAAGACTTACAGGCTAAAATGAAAAGAGTTGTTGAGGATGGCAGAACTGAAAGACAACACAAAGACGCTGAAAGAAGTGCTGAGAAAGAAGCTAGAGTAGAAGAGTTTTTGAAGATTCTAACCAAAGGAGATGGAGTTGCTGTTACTACAGAGGGTAAATTAGATGCGTCTCGTATAGGTAGAACAATAGAGCAAATAAGTAATCTAGAAAACTGGATGTTAGGATGGGACGCTTTGATTGACAAAGTTTCTAAGTTTGACAAGTCTTCTGGTATGTATGAATCTGCGTTAAGTAAGTTTACTGAAAACGTACACATCTCTGAGTTTAAAGAAAACGCAAAACAAGAGCAGTATATGTCTGAGGTAGAAGTTGCACTTCAAGATATTTATAAAACATCAGGTAGAGCTCTTAATAGAATACTAAGACAAAACACAAAGGTTCAAGAAATAGGAACTTTTGAATTTGCAGATGGAACAACAAGAAGAGTAGTTGCTAGTCAAAATCAAGCCTATAAAAAAGTTATGGAGTGGAGAAATCCTGATGCCAAAGAAAAATTAGAGCAAAACAACGGATACACTCAAGAAGTTATAGATGCTATGGAAGCATTTTTAAAACCAGAAGTAAAGCAGTGGATGGAATGGCAGTTAGGTACTTTTTATCCTAAGACGGGTCAAGAAGGGTTAAAACAGGCTGCTGAAAGGTATGGAGTTATGCCAGAGCTTCAAACAAATTACTCTCCTTTAGTATTAAAGACAGCTGTTAGAAAAACAGGAGCTGAACTAACTCCTGAAGGAACCGTGGCCTACACAACTACAGGGACTACTAAGTCTTTTATGAAACAAAGAACAAAGCATAAGCAAGAGGTGGACATGGTTGATGGTGACGCTATATTAATGAAACATATTACAGACATGGCTCACTACACTTCTTGGGAAGGAACTGTAAGAGATTTGAGGTCTGTTTTTTATGATGGTAGAGTTAGACGTGCTATACAAGAAAATCACGGTGGTCAGATACTAGGTAAGATAAACGACTATATAGACACAT
>TARA_R100001440_G_scaffold17545_2_pt1 | contig 12076 bp, 18 predicted proteins | sample TARA_R100001440 | Tara Oceans TARA_R100001440 (sample SAMEA2622112) | marine metagenome | biome: marine biome (ENVO:00000447); feature: surface water layer (ENVO:00002042); material: "saline water (ENVO:00002010), including plankton (ENVO:xxxxxxxx)" | depth 5 m
GTCAGCTTAAGATCCGCTTTAGCTTTTTTAGTCTCCACGAAACCTTTAACTGTGTCCCCGATAATTGAGGTGAGAGGTCCGACTAGTAGATTAAACATTTTAAACCCCTTGTATTACCACATAAAGAACAACAATAGCAATAGCTACAACAATAGCTTTGCCTTTTTTATTTAAGTTTGTCCATTTAGATAATATTTTATCTTTCCACATCATATTAGACTCCTTTTGTGTGGAGAATTATAGCAGTTATCTTGTATTATACAAGGTTCCAATACCTTCTGACATTGGACCGCTTTTAGGTGCTACTGTTCCACCATATGCAAAAGGAAGAACTCCTCTTCTAGATAAATAATCTGTTATATTTTCCATATCACTTGCGCTTAAATCATCTTCTTCGTTAAATAAGTAAGGATACATATCTTGAAAATCTTCTGAGGTCATGTTACCAGATCCTGTTATAGGAGTAGTAACCTGTTCATCTAAAGGTAATGTTTTAAAATCTTGTTCAGTAAATTTTGGAGGAATAAAATAAGCTTGATCTGAAGTCATGGCTGGACGAACATCCGATAAACTAATTGTATTACCTTCATCTTCATCTTGTGGAAAAAATAAATTTTTTCCTTTACCAACTAAATCTTTTAAAATATTAAAAGCTGCTGAACCAGGTATTGCAGCTTTCGCTAAGACATCTGCAAGTCCTTGCGTTCTTACCATATCTGCTCTATTAACATTTGGATCAGTATACTGTAAAGAATTATAACCTGTAACTCCTCTTGATATATCACCACCAAGTTGACTAAGTGTAGGAGCTGTAGCAGTTAATTCAGGATTCATCATAGATAAAATTGTTCTACCTTGATCATCTTTTAAACCTGTTCCACTTAAATTAATTCTATCAATACCATCTGGTCCTGTAAAAGTTTTAGCTCCTGCATCAAAAGCTTTATTGATTGTATCCATCTTACTTGCATAACTTGCAATGTCAGCAGGTCTACGATACTTAGATCCTACCTCTCCAATGTTTTGACCAATTGATTGAAAGGAAGAATCTCTTCCAAGATTTTGAAGACCTTGTGCAATTGTGTTTGCTTGGTTTTCAGAAACTGAAGCTAAACCTGTATTACCTGCCATAGCCATTGATTGACCGGGGCCCATCGGTTGATTAGCCATTCTATTAAAATTAGGCATGTTAAAACCACCTACGTTTTGAGGAGGTCTTACTTGTAGAGTAACATTTAAAGGTTCTGAAGTGCTTTTTACAGGAAATCTATTAAGAGAATATTTTTGTAATTCCTCCATAGGATAAACAGGTTTTCTTGCATCTTCAAGAAATTTATTTCTGCCTGAACCGCCTCCACTTGGAGATGTTTTTTTTGTTTTACTGCCCATCTAAATCTACCATTGTCATTTTTTGAATACCTGATTTTGCCAAACTAACACCTGCTCGAAGTTTTTGATGTTCATCACTCTGTTCTAACTTATCTTCAGCAAGTTGTCTATTGGAAATTAATCTTAATCTATCTAATTCAGATTTTTCTTCTCCTTCTCTTTCTTTTCTAGCTTCTTCTTTTGCTTTTAAATCTACTTCTCTAGCTTTTAGTTTTATAAGAGGGTCTTTGTTCATGTCATCTGCAATTTTCTTTTCTTCTTGCATAAAATCTTTAGTCATATCTGCAATTAATACTGCTTTTCTAGCTTCAATAGTCACTTGTATACGTTGTAATTCAGGATTTTGCGCCATTTGTTGTGCCATTTGTGGATTTTGTTGCATTTGCATCTGCATTTGTTGTAATTTCATTAAATCTTCTGCGAATTCTATCTGAATCTGTTCTTGCGCCATCAAACTTATGTGTTCAAGTACATTTTTAAACACCAAAGAAGAAATTAACGGATTATTTTTAACCATATTTGTTGCCATAAAGTTTAAATGAGCGTCAATATGAGATCTATGGTCTTGTTTTGGAAATGCTTGAAAACTTTTTTGACTCATTGCTTGTATGTGTTCCATACTTGGATCCATTGGTGTAGGTTTTGCAGGTGGTGGTAGAATAGAATTTATATCTTTAACACCCAATGCGGAATACATGTTGTAATAAGCGTTATATAAATTGTGTAATTTAGGATTAGACATTGCCATTTGCAGTTCCGTTTGAGCTATAGATATACGCTGCGTTTGGGAGAAAATATTCGGATCCGCAATTGGCAAGATGTCTACTCTATCATCAAAGTCAGTTTGTTTAATGCTGCGTTGTCCACCGACAACATCGTAAGGGTACTCAGGAGGAAGGTACAAACTAAAGACTTTAGATAATAAACTGAATTCTTGTTTTAAACTTGCATAAAGTCTCTTGTGAATAGCTGACATCACACGAGATCCACGCTCTAATAATGCAACTGTAGTACCTACAGCAGCACCTTGATTACCGTCACCTACTTGCATGTCTGCAATACTAGCGAAACGCTGACCTGCAGAGACAACTGTACTCATTAAAGCAAGCAAAGTTTGTGAAGGTTCTTTGAATGGTAACGGCATAAAAGAATCTCTTAGGTTTCCTCCGGGTGCATCAACGTCTCTAAACTCACCTGGTTGTAGAGGCTGTGCATCATCTCTCACTCGAATACCACGCATCTTAAATCCTGCAGGTAAGTTCGATAAAGTTCCAGCGTCTAGTAATTGTCTGAGTGCTGCTGTAGCAGTTCTAGATAATCCACCGATCATGTGAATCAAACCAAAGCCATAAAAACCTAGACCCGGTAAAAATTTAAAATGTACAAAATAATCAACTTTCTTTTTTAAAGGATCACCTTGTGCAAAATTTCTTCTAATAGATAAAACTTCATTTGTACCCTCTTCGATTGTGACGATGTAAGGTAACTTAATTCCTGTAGGTTCATTGCTTTGAGGATTCATATCTTCAAAACCCTCTAGATCTAAATTTACATGACACTCTAAAAGAGTATACATGTCTTCATCTTGACCACTTGCCTTAACTCCTTCAAGTTCTCTCTCTTTACTTTTTACATCAGTATCACTTGAATCATAACTTGTAGATAATTCTATATCTCTGTAAAAGCCATTAACTTGCTGCTTGCGTAAATCATTTTCAGAGATCTTTACAACATGAATAACTGTATCCGCTTCATCTAAACTTGTTGCTGAGTAAGGTACGACTAAATCATCTGCAGGAATAAATTTTGATACAGCTCTGTTTAATAGTTGATCATAGTAAACTTTTTTAAAAGTAGATCCTGCAAGAGGTAAGTAAAATAACATTTGATCAAAGTCTGCTTCATACTCTTTCATGACATGCATGATTTGATAGTTCATAAATTCTTTTACACGATTGGCTTGATCTTTTCTTGCCATGTCATCTTTACCGACAACTTGTGTTCTTACAGGTCCTCCTGCTGGTAATAATTCTTTATAAGCAAGTGATTGAAATTGTGTCACGGCTTCTGATAAAACAGGATGAGTCGCACCACTTGCACCTCGAAACGGTTCACTCTTGTCTTCGTATTTAAATCCTAATAATTCTAAACCATCGGTATAAGCTTTCTCCCACTCTGACCTTGATGACTTGTAATCTTCAAACTTAGAAGAAAGATCCGATCCAATCGGATCTAAAATTGTATCAGGTAATAGCTCTGCTAAATTAGAAAAATGTTCTTTAGGATCCATTGGCTCCATAGCATTAGGATTAAAATTAATTTCTGCTCCACCATCTTCCATTTCTGTGATGTCAACAGGGCCTGTATCTTTTTTTGTTTCTTCTACAAAAACTTCTTGTTCTTCTTCCTCAAGGTTTAAATTTTCATTTGGTAATGCTTTATCTATTTCAGCCATTAATAATACGTCCTTTGTTGGTGAGGTAAGGGTTCATCTTCTTGGTCGTCTGGGTGTTCAATAAATCCTCCCTGTCTAAATCTCATGACAGCTTGTGTTGTGCTATCTACTAAATCGTCATGGTCGCCATATGGAAACGAAGCACATTCCTCTATAACTTCCTCTGCAAATTTTTTATCTGGTGCCCACACTTGTCCTGCTTCAAAGATAGGAGCTACAGAATTCACCCTTGTATGTTTATCATTTCCTTTACTAGGTGTAAAGTTTAAAACCGGTATTCCCATTTTGCGTAATTCATATGTCAAAGGTAGTCCTGATGCTTTTGCTTCCACGATCACCGTTTCAGGTTTCCAATAATCATATTGATCTTTAGCTACTCTTCTTAGTTCCGGGAACTCAAATCTATCTTTCACACAATCTAATAACAACAAGTTCGGTCCGCTGTCCTCGGTCGGATAAAAGACTCCCCACGTAGTAATAGCCGAGTAGTCTGCTGTTTGTTTTTTCATAAAAGCTGTATCATAACTTTGTATCACATGATGTAGAGCAGGAAGTTCTTCGCTTTCATACACCCTCCACCATTCTCGTTTAATGATAGACCCCTCTTCCGCCGTGGGGTTTTGTTGGTACTGAGCATTCCATTTGCTCACGGACAGCGAAGCTTTGACCGTTTGTAATTCGTCCAACTTCCAATATTCTGGCCATACAGGTTTATTGCTTGGTAGGATTGCTGGAAATTCTATGATCTCCCATTGATCTGCTTTAGGATCACTTTGAGCTTTGAGCAGCATTCCTGTTAAATCTTTTGTGTTCCACCTCGTCATCACCAAAATAATTCTACCACCAGGTTGTAAACGCTGACGAGGACCGGAGGTATACCACTCCCAAGTTCTCTCAAAGGAATTCATGTTCATCGCATCTTGCTCCGAGTGGGGGTCATCAATAATAAATAGATCCGCACCACGACCTGTCACAGCACCACCCACACCTGTTGCAAAATACTCACCACCTTGATTAGTTTCCCAACGACCTGCAGCTTTAGAATCTTCTTGTAATTTTGTAGGAAAAATTTTTCTATACTCGTCTGTATCAATTAAATGTTTTGCTTTACGACCAAAGCGAACAGCGAGTTCTGAATTAAAAGTTGCTTGAATAATTTTTAACTTAGGGTCCCTACCGATCATCCAAGCGGGGAGCAGGAACGATGCAAATTCTGATTTTGTATGTCGAGGTGCCATATTGATAATCAATCTTTTAATCTTGCCCTCGGCCACTTGATTAAACTTATCAGCCATGATTTTGTGGTGGGACCCCTCTATGAAATCAGGCCAAACATATTTTACGAAAGACATAAAATCAGTAGAGACAGCTTTTTCTTTTTTCTTCTCTTCCAATCTTATTGCATACTTCATGAAGTCTTTCTTAGCATCAATAGGTAGCTTTCTTAGATCTATATCTTTTAACATTTAAAAACGAAAAAAAAATTTAAAAAATTTTTTCAATAAGTATTTTAGGTGATGTTATCTCTAAAATCGACTATATACAAGTACATTAGGATCCCTACATATACAAAAGGGGGGATGGGGGTGCCAATAAACAAATGTAGTTTGAAACATGGTTTGGTACCTCTATCCGATCTCGCCCCAGCGGGGCGAGAAGCAGAGGGCGGTGGTGGGGGTGGGTGGGCCCGTAGGGCTCAAGCCACTATATCCAGTAGGTGTTGCATTTTTGCAACACAAGATGCAGTAGGTGTCCAGATTTCTAGGATTTCTATCTATAATATATTATCCCATAAAAACCCATTATAAAGCCCATACAGATACATCGGAGCATGAAGCGTTATAGATTGTTAAACTAAAATAATGCATTTTTTTTGATTATTTATCCCATAAATTGTGATAGATTTAATTATTAATTATGGAGAAAAAAGAAATGATTATTAAAAACGCTGAAACAAATGGTACTAATGGGACTCATCTTCAAGGATATGTTCAATGTTCTTATGATGATTTAGTTAATACTTTTGGAAAGCCTACCATTGAAGGTGGTATGGAAACTAAAATAGAAGTTGAGTGGGAATTAACCTTTTACGATCCAACTATACATTTTGATGAAGTTCAAATTGCTACCGTTTACAATTGGAAAAATGGTAAGAGATATTGTGGTGAAGAAGAAGGTTTAGAAGTTCAAGATATTAAAGAATGGAATGTTGGTGGTCATAGTAAATATGCCATTCAACTTGTTGAAAAAGCCCTTAAAGAATATAAGGAAAAAAAATATATTTATTACTATAAAAATTATAAGGATAAAAAATAATGGAGGACTTAAATACAATTTGCATTGTGATCACTTCGGTGGTCACATTGCTTGTCGTTTGGGTTATTCTTGACGAACATTTCGGAGGTAAATAACATGAATGTATTCTCAGCATTTGACGGGATGTCTTGTGGTCGTATTGCATTAGATAAAGTAGGGCTGACCGTGGATAATTATTTTAGTTCCGAAATAAAAAAATACGCAATTGATATTGCAAATAAAAATTATCCTCAAGATAAAAAAAATAGATTAGGTGATATCACTACCATTAAAGGTAGTGATCTCCCTACAATAGATTTGTTTATAGGTGGTTCACCTTGCCAAGATTTTAGTGGTGCTAATAAAAATAGATTAGGTGTTGAAGGTTCCAAGAGTGGTTTATTCTATGAGTGGTTAAGATTAAAGAATGAAGTTAAACCAAAATATTTCTTATTAGAAAATGTAAGAATGAAATCGGAGCATGAAGAAATTATTTCTAAAGAATTAAATTGCAAGCCTATCAAAATTAATTCTATGCATTTTGCTCCACAACTAAGACATAGATTATATTGGACTAACATTCCTTTATATTATATTTACCCAAGGCCAAAACACTTAATTGAAGTTTTAGAAAATGGTTGGACGGATAGAACTCATGCGAGATGTTTGCTTGAGAGTGATAGTCGTCCACTATCAACACCTATTAAAATGTTTCATAGATATTATTCAACAGGATTTACAACTTTGATTTTTAAATCTCAAAAACATTTTGGAGAATGTGTTTTTCATTATAATGAAAATTTTAAACACATGAACGCAAAACAAATAGATGAACATATTAAAAATAGTAATATCGATTTATCTATTTATGAAGGTGTTAGATATTTAACACCACAAGAAAGAGAAGATTGCCAAACAGTTCCAAGAGGATATACAAAAGGTTTGACCGAAAATCAGATTGCTTGTATACTTGGAGACGGTTGGACAATAGATGTGATTGCTCACATCTTCAACGGACTAAAAGAAAGAGAGAAAGCAAATGACTAAACTAAAATTAGTTAATGACTATCAAAAGAGGATTGAAAAAAATCCTAATGGAGGAGGGGAATACCAATTTTATGGTATTCCTAACGATGAAGAGGGTAATTTATTTATTAAGTTAGCAAGAAAATATCTTAATAGAAAACTTTATAGAACTGTAAAATATGGAAGATCAAACGGTTCTTATTATCACAATGCTGATAGAGACAAGGTGGACTCTTTTGTGCTTTACATAAAAGATAAACCTAAGAAATTTCAAATTACTTATAAAGCAAAACCTTCCTTTGTTACTCAAATCATGGAATTTGAAAGCATGGAAGATGCCACAAAGTGGGTCGAGAGGGTATCTTATAAGGATGAGGACCCCAAAGAAAACGCATACAGGATCACAGAAATTGAATAAGAATAAAAAGCAAGCGCCCGTTAGGGCGCTTGCTGCATTCTGGATTTCAGATCAACAAGCCCAGATCTGGGTTAAAAAAAATAATAAATTCCGGTCCTGGAATTTATTGCTTAGGCACAGGCCACGAGCTGCAAGAGTTCGAGGCTGAAAAAAAAATAAAAAATAATCCACAAGCCACAAGCAGCAAGCTGCACGAACCAGGGAAACCGGGGGTGGTGGGGGCGGGTGGGCCCAGAAGGCGCAAGCACCAGGAATCTTTTAGCCCTCCCTCCCAACCCTTACTATTATAACATATATTATGGGAAAGTAAAGTATAAAATGGGATAATATAAAATTAACTGTGGATAAGTTTTTCTTGAATATCTAACCAATTGGCAGCTAGTTCCCGGACCGGTTCACCTTGTGATAAAGCAAGGACCGAGGCCCCTGGATAAAGTTTATAGCTCAAAGGGTCGAGGGTCTTGGCCAAGATATAAGATCTTTTAGCATGCTTAATATGGAACGCTATTTGATGAGGTGAAAATCGTATTTTCTTACTATTGATTACTTTTAATTCAACAGTAAAAAAACCTTTATTGTCAGTATAACCAAGAAGATCAGGAACACCCAAAGACGCCCAACTTTCTAACCTAGTCCAAGAAATTAAAGGCGTTTTTTTCTTCAATTCTTGCCACAATTTAGTTTCAGATTTCAAAGTAAATCAACCATACAAATATATATATATTTTATTATTATTTATTTGTCTATTGTGGGATTTTGTGGTATAAAATAAACAGAAAGAGAGAAAGAAAAAATGTATTTAGAGTTTAAAAAATCACCTAAAATTTTAAACATTGATAATAATGCAAAAACTGTTAAAGGCCAAAATTTCGGATATATGACAGCTATTTTTTACGGTGCGTCTGGTTCTCAATCTGGTTTTAATGTCTGCCCCCAAGCTAGTAAAGGCTGTTTAAAATCTTGTTTATATACTGCAGGCCATGGCGCATTTAATAATGTGCAGCAAGGACGAATTAATAAAACAAGGTGGTATATTCAAGAGAGAGAAACTTTTTTAAATCAACTTAGAAAAGAAATAAAAGCTTTTTTAATCAGAGCTCAAAAGAAAAACTTAATACCATGTATAAGATTGAACGGAACTTCAGATATATCCTGGGAAAATACCGGGATTATGGAAGAGTTTTCAAGCGTTCAGTTTTATGATTATACCAAGGTTTACAAAAGAATTTTAAAATATGTTAATGGCCAAATGCCGTCAAATTATCATCTAACATACAGCCTAACAGAGGATAATAAAGACGAAGCTATGAACGTTTTAAAACTTGGTGGCAATATTGCTGCCGTTTTTAGATCTAATCTACCTAAAACTTTTAAAGGATTTAAAGTTATAAATGCTGATGAGAGTGATTTGAGATTTTTAGACGGGAACAATGTTATTGCCGGATTAAAAGCAAAAGGAAAAGCAAAAACGGATTATTCTGGATTTGTTTTGGAAAGTGAGGAAAAATGAAAGAATATACATCAAATATTGTGATTACATTTTCAATTAATAATTTAGAAGCAAATAGCAAATACGATTATATTGAAAAGTTAAAAGATCAATTTAATGAATTGCATGGTTTAAAATTAAAAGACCATGAAATTAAAGATATAGAAGAAAGTGAGGAAAAATGAAAAAAGAAAAATATTTAAACTTAAATGATGTTATAAAAATATCTATTGTTTTAAATAAAGAAAAATTAACTGTTAGGGATTTATTAGAGGTTATGCACATAAAAACAAAAAGAGCTATACCTTGTAATATGAATGATGAGGATTTAAACCCCTGGTGGTCATCAAGTAAAGGCGTTAATATTCCAATATTGGATATGGATTTAAACCATATGATAAATGCATTTTCAAAATCTTTGAATTGGCGTGAAGTACACAAAGAGCAAAACAAATTAAGCACAAAAGAAGTTATAGCAAGCGTCAAAAGTTTTGTTGAGCACTTAGAGAGCGTCAATGATAGATAAAAAAATAATAGATAAATTCCGGGCTGCTAATGTGGCCCGGTATACCCTGGAAATTTTTGAAAATAACAGCAGCATTGAATCTATAACTTATAGGGTACAAGCCACAAGCAACAAGCCACAAGCAACAAGCGATACTCACCCGGATTTACTACCCAATCATGGACCTGAGTATTATGCACCAAGGCGCAGGCGTAAAAGAGTGTTGTAATTATAAGTAAATTTACTTATATTTACTTCCCATGGGATTACCAAAAATACTAACAGAACAACAGAAAAAATTTGCTGAGTTATTGGTATTTAATGAAGGTCGTATGTCACCTACAGAATGTGCATTAGAGGCCGGATATGCAGAGGGCTCATGCCATGTAAGAGCTTCAGAACTAAGAAACCCAAATAAATTTCCTTTAGTCGTCAAGCATATAAATAATCTTAGAGCTGAAATGCAAAAGAAATATGAGATCACTTACGAAAAACACATAACAGAATTAGCAAGGATTAGGCAAGAAGCAATTGAAGCTAAGTCTTGGTCTGCTGCTGTTAATGCAGAGGTCGCAAGGGGTAAAGCTGCAGGATTATATATAGAACAAAAAATCATCAAGCATGGTAAACTAGAAGATTTATCAGAAAAAGAATTAGAAGAAAGAATGAAATCTATTATAGAAGAAAATAAAGTTCTTCTTCAAGAGGAGGATTTTGAAGAAATGAAAGATAAAGTTAAGAAACCTAGGGTTTTAAAAATAGTTAAACCTATAAAAGAAGATAACGATTAAGTTAATTTTAAGTGTTCTATTCTTAACACCACACCTAAAGGAATTACTTGAGATCTACCAAACAAATCATCTTGATCAAAATCATCTTTATCAGCAGATATTGTAATAGTCTTTTCATCTTTCTTAATTAGATACCCTAAAGAAGATATTTGACAAGGCTCACTACCTAATAACTCTTCCCTACTTTGCCAAGTAGATAGACTACATTCATTAGTATCTAACCAAACTACTCTAACTATATCCATATTTTCACTATAAGGAATATTAGACCCCCTTCAAGTTTAAATATAAAAATAAAAAATTAGATCGCCATACGGCTAAAGAGTTTGATATTTACCAGTGCTTACCACTACTCTGGTAAGTGTTTTTGACTGTTTTAACCTTATTTATCAACCATTCTAGCCATTTACCACCATTACCAGACCCTACCCTAGTAAAAATATTTTTTTACACATAGGGGGCCTAATATTCCTTATAGGTAATGCTCTAATAAACCTGCCTCTACACAGCTAAAGTTCATTTTTAAATTCTCTACGTCAGAGAACTCCTCTCGAAGGACTTGAAAGTATTGATTACAATCTTCATAGCTATCGTGAATAATTGATGATGACATGCGAACACATTTCTGATCAAGACCCGGACCAATGCAAACCCAACCTACTAAAAAAAATTTTAACAATTAATTTCTAGGAGGATATAAAATGGCTTTATCTATCATACCACCACCTGCTTTTTTTATACTACTAATGGCACTAGTGTAGATAGCCTTAACTTCTTGATCAGTCATAGCCATTAATGCTTTAAGATCTTGTTCAGATAAACCTTGAGCTAATAGATTAATCTCTTTAATCATATCAGTTTTACTTAATTCCATGGTATTTATCTAGTCTCCTTAAAAACTCGTGTTTATAATATCTTAATTTTTCACCTTCTACAATGAATTCTTGGTAGTAGCTATCAACACTACACATCATAATAACACCTTTGTTAATTTGAGTGCCATAAACATAGTCATGAGCCATGGCGTAAGCTGCTAACTGTAGAAAATAATCCTCGATCCACTCTTCTCGTTTCGGTTTGTTTGTTTGTTTAAAATCCATAATAGCGTCTTGACCCTCGTGTATTCCTACAAGGTCAGCGGATCCGGCATAAAGACCAGGGTAATGCATGACAGCCTCAATACCGTAAACAGAATCTACCTTCGATAAACCTTTACTAATAATAATATTAGCCATAACTCCTGCTCGCTGTCCAATAGAAGTCATGTCTACATGTTTATTACCTTTGATATATTCTTCGATGATGTGGTGCATTACACTACCTCTAGTGGAAGCAGAGTTTTTAATTCTTTCTGCTTCTTGTTCCCCTACTCTTTTCTTCCATTCTTTTAAAAAAGTTTTATCTTTCGTCTCACCTAGTATGGTTGTAACACTTGGAAGTTTTTCTTCACCCACGGCATAATGTCTGTGACCAGAGATTGCTTCTCGAATAGTTTTGGGATAAATAAATTTTTCATTAATCGCAATCGACATATTTTAATTTAACTCCCATTTCTTTTTGTTTTTTATTTAAATTTCTATAGATCTTAGTTCCTTTTCTTCCTGTGGCTCTAATAGAAAAACATTTAGAATCTATCAATGTACAATTACCGTCATCATCAACAACAATTAAATCAAAAGGAGAGTGAGGATCAACTGCCAAAGCAACC
>TARA_R100001440_G_scaffold326_1_pt1 | contig 12043 bp, 16 predicted proteins | sample TARA_R100001440 | Tara Oceans TARA_R100001440 (sample SAMEA2622112) | marine metagenome | biome: marine biome (ENVO:00000447); feature: surface water layer (ENVO:00002042); material: "saline water (ENVO:00002010), including plankton (ENVO:xxxxxxxx)" | depth 5 m
AACAAGAAGAATTTCATATTACAAATATACCGACAATAAAAAAGGCCCCCGAAGGGAGCCTTTTTCTATGCAGTTGTTGCATTAGAGATTACTCAAAAACTCTGAAGACAAAAGAAACTTCAAACTTGCCCGCCACAGTAACGGCAGTGGATGTTCTCAGCCTAAAGTTCACCTGAGTATCGTCTGTCCTTAAGGTAGTGGCGACACCCGACTCCAGATCCGAAGTCAAGTCCTTAACAGTATTAACCGCAATCGTAGTCGCACCATCAAGAACATTATTCAGGTCGGAAGCATCGTCAATGATGTCGTTAGGATCATCTGACTCAGTGCCTACTTCAAGTGAAATATCTCCAGATGTCATCGTAGGAGCCTCTAGGACTCTGACAAAAACCTTTTCAAGGACACTGTTTGCGGGCTGAGTAATGCCGTAAATAGCAGTGTCTCCGCTTCCAGTCAATCCATCAGCAACGATAAATCGCTTAGAAACAACCTGAGGTCCTGGGTATGATTTATTAATAGCCATAATCGGTTGTGATTATGAAGATTGAGAGTAGACCCCGAAGGGTCCACTCTCTCACTTCAAGTTATTAGCCCTTAAGGATAACGTGCTGGTTAGCAGCGCGGACGCAGAGAGCAACCTCAGAGCGGTAGTGGAACGTCGCTACGTCAGCTCCAGTATCGCCATTGTTGGTGTGTCCGAGGACTCCACCACCAGTTACCCAGTGCTCCATCTCGCGGCTGTATCCGTTAGCTTCCTTGTAGTACATAGCCAAGGAAGGAGCCTTCATTCCTGTACGTGCATCAGCCACCTGCGTGAGAGGCAACATGGCACCTTGGAACTTCGTGCTAGCACCCAGCAAATTAGGATCGTTCAGCAACTTCCAGTCGTGCTTGTGGAACGTGTATCCACCACGGGTGAAGCTCTTAAATCCGAGCTGCACGGCCATGTCTGCACTGTTTTGGAAAGCACCAAACTGAGCGGGTAAACCAGCCGTAACACTAGTAGCAATTCCAGCAGCAAGCATATCGTCGATAGCGAGGTCTTGCTTGCGGTTCAAGTACATGGCGTACTCGCTAGGAGCTCCTTGCTTATCCAGCTCGATGATGATATCGTCAAACTCAGCGAAGCTATCCAGTGGGTTAGCGTTTGCGTTGGTAACCTTGATACCGCGAGCATCAACCTGCGTAAAGTATCCGTCTGAACCAGGGAGGTCCTTGAGGATGCCAGTGCTTGTCTCTGCGTTCTGCTCACCGAAGAGCATCATCATCTCGCGGCGATCCTCGAAGCGCTTACGTGCCTCTTGCTCACCGTACATAAACCAGCGATACTCTCCGCCACCGACGTTCACCCATCCGATGTTTGTAGCCTGAGAACCGTTCACTTGGAAGCGATCCTTTACAATCATGAATGGATTCTTCTGACGAAACACATCAGTGTCGAGGAAGTGCTCAGGCTGGTTTGTACCCTGCGCGTAGATGTTACCGAGAACGATGTAGGTCTCAGCAGTAGAAGCCGTGTAAGTAAGGCCATCGTTTGCGATAGCAACACCATCAAGGCGAGCCAAAGTCACACCATCCGTATCACCTGTTCTCAAGTCGTCCACGACCAAGAGACGAGCCCCCGTGACCGTGTTCATCAGAACGTCATTGGTCTGGAAGAACTTCGATGTAGCTGGGTCGCTTCCTGGATCACCATCAGCCGCTACAGCACCAGTGATAGTCTCACCCGTACCAGTACCGCAGTTAATAGATGCTGTTTTATGACGACGGCCAACTTCCCACCAATCTACTTGGTCGGCACTGCCACCGCTCTTAATAGCACCTGTAAGGCGCAGAAATCCAGTGATACCTTGATCACCGTAGGTTTCAACCAACTCAGGAATGACCAAGTCCTTGGTCGTGTTAATGAGCTGGTCGACAGTAGTATACTTGTCTGCTGTCAGACGAAAGTCCGCAGGAGCGACATCCATGCTCGCGGGACTGTTAATAGTTGCCATAGTTTCTTATGTTAAATGTTGAATGTGACCTTGCTGTTGTTTTTCTGCAAGATCTGTCTCACCTGATCGGCGAGGGGGTTAGTTTGGTTTTGACCGCTAGCATCGTTTGGTGCTGCAGTCTGTACGTTTGCTGCATTCGTCACCACCCCACGTTGACCATCGCTCATGCCCTGCCGATAGGCAGACTGCACGATTGTATCGATGTTGTCAATGACAGCGCGGTGTGAAGACAACGTGTCATAATCCCAGCTCCCGTCTTCTCTGACGTATGGGTCAAAGTAGTTCTCTAGCTGGGCGTTCTTTTGCTTCAACTGTCCTTTGTAGGCATCGTCAAGACCGAACGTAAACGTCTTGTCACCACCGAGGTCGAACTCCAACCCAGTCAGTGCATCTACGTTGTATGACATCTCCGCTATCCAGGACTCGTCAATGAGCGGTTCCATCTCGGCCTGCTCGACTTCCTGTTGCTTAGGGGCGATATACCCCGACCGCAAAGTTTCGATGCTGTCTTTTGCTTTCTGCCCATCCATTTTGAGCTGAAGCTGCGAAAGCTGGATTTCTTGTTCAGTATGAACGTCGGGGTCCAACTTGTATTTGCTCTTGAGCAAGAGGTTGACTTCTTCGCCACTGAGGTTCGGGTGATCTGAAGCCATCTGCACACGCAATGCTGTGAAGTCGTCCATCTCGGACGGATTCAACTGCTGGTATGCAAACCAATCTTCAGGTCTCCGCCCCGTGTCCTGTACGAACTTGGCGATGACTTCTAGCCCCTCGTCGAGCTTTTGCGGTGCAGCCAACTCCTCGAGCGAAGTGATGTCTCTCCCCAGCCTCTCGCTGAGATATGAGAAGACAGCACCCTCTACGTCTTGTTGGCTGTACTGCACCTGTTCTGGTTCAGGCTGCATGGCCTGTTCTTGAACTGGAGTTTCTACTTGCGTTTCGATAGGCTCTGCATCTGCAGCAGGAGTGCTATCGGTATTGGCAGCGAATTCCTGTTGGAAGCTGGCCGCGAGGTCTTGCGGGTTGTCAAAGATTTGGATCTTCGGTTGCTCCTGTGCAGGGGTTTCCTGTACTGGTGCTTCTTGAACTGCTGCTTCTTGTGCAGGCACCTGCTCGTTGGCAGGCGCTTCTTGTTGTACTTCTTGCTCCATTCTATTTAATTAATATTCAAAGTGAAAGTGAATTTTTACGTTGTCCGTAGCCCCAAAGTTTAAGCCGTAAGAAGACATTTCTTCGGCGTGAAGAACGCCTGCGGCGTACACCTTGTTGTCTCCCGCCCCCTTTAAGACCATGGGCTCAAAAACAGAACCGTGTTCGCCATGATTTGCGCCGATGGTGTCTGTATTTATTGATGCAGGAAACAAAAAACCCACATCGCTGAGAACTGTTTTCAGTGTGCTTCCCCCAGCTGGAGATGCAATGCATGTCTGACCTATATACTCATTCAAAGCAAAGTCAGCAGCAGAAATATCCGCTGTTGCGTTTAGCGTGCCTAGCGTGGGTTGGGTGTTCTTTTTAAAGAATAACACACCAACTTTATTTTTTGTTACCAGAAAACTTTCTTTTTCGCTAGTTCCCAGTCCAGTAGCAGTTAAAAATACACTGGTTAGCTTACACGAGGTTGCAGGGAGCTTTACCTCAGTTAGGTTAAAAACAACATCTCCTGTAGCGTGTAGACCTGAACTTACCGTTGGTGATATCGTAACGATTTCATACTGCATATATAATCAGTATTCAAAGTGAAGGTGAATTTCCACTTTATCAGTACCATCAAAATTTGGAGTACCATCATGCACTACCCCTGCAGCGTAAACTTCTGTATTACCCTCGTCACCTTTCAATAGCATGGGCTCGAAAACAGAAAGGTGCTCCCCGTCCTGACCTGTAGTGCTGGTATCGGCATTGCTTGAAGAAGGGTAGTAGAGGGATACATTGTCAATGACATCGAGGTCCAAAGTATTCGCGTTGTTTGTCAACGAGAGAAAAGTCTGACCGATGTACTCGTTTGCAGTAAAGTCCGCACTACTGATACTTGCCGTAGCATCCAAAGCGCCTAGAGTAGCTTGGGTGTTCTTTTTAAAAAACAGAACGCCGATTTTACAATTGTCTTCTTGTGCTGTAGCAGAAGACACCTGCATAAATACGCTAATCAGTTTACATGCCCGAGCAGGGAGATCAACCTTAGTCAGGTTGAACATCACATCCCCTTCAGAAAGACTTCCAGAAACTGTTGTGGGGGCTATGGTTACAATATCAAAAGGCATATTCTACCTATTAGCTGCCCCCGTATGGAGCGTCAGAGTTATCGTTACCGAACACACCGTACTCTACCATCTGGTCTACGCGAGTCCCGTACACTTCGTACTTCTTGTCTGGTGAGACAGGGATAAAGGCAAACTCCCCACCACCGATTTTGGCTACCAAACCTGTATCGGTGTCGTTGTGGATGTAGATGTAGTTCTCTAGCTCCGTCTCGAGGTTCTTGATGTACACGTAAGCCCGCTCAGAACACTGGTTGGCGATATATATAGCTAAGTCGTTTGTATCTGCCGCCGTCCCTTTTACCTTCTGGCGGATCAGGCTACCTGAATCCACAGTGAGGTTGGCGTTGACAGTCAGAGCCAGCGGCGACGTAAGCACCGCAGGACTGTTCAGCGTTAGGCTAGCTTTAATGGTTGCCATTAGGCTTCGAAAATCAAAGCGTACTCTACTGTAAGCGCGGTGCTTACACTAGGGGTGAGCTTGATGTCGTTGTCTGCATCGTGAGCAGACCAAGGGAAAAAGGCCCAGTCGCCAGAGTATAGGCGTCCAACCTCTTCAGCGTTTACCGTCAAGGTTACATACTCTGTAGCCACTGTGCTGGTGTTCTTGATGTACACCTTATGCGCTTTAGCAGCAGTGTAGTCAGTCCCATCAAACAGTGTGTACTGAGCCGTAGCGGTAGTCGTCTTGCGACCTACCCCTGAAGTCTGGTCCAACCCAGTCAACGTACCAGCCTTCGTCAGAGTAGCGGTAGATGAAAGGGACAGCGCGTCACCTGTCAGGTCCGCACTGGAAAGCGTTAGTGTTGCAGTCGTGGTAGCCATTGTAAATATTTACAGCAAATATAATACTATTTCTTCTTGCCCTTCTTCTTGCCCTTTCCTGCACGAATCTTAGCCGCCTCTCTTTTTCCAAAGGCAGACTTCACCCTTGCCATAGCCCAAGCGTGCTGAGAAACCTTGGGCCGATTCCCTGAGGACATGTATGCGGCCAACCCTCGCTTGTACACTTGCTTTTGCGCAGCGTCCAAGCCAGCCATTCCGCCCTTCTTTAGGACCTTCATTTCATTCCAAGTTCCTTGCGGGCCATCTTAGCTTGCGCAGGATCTTTCAAGATCGCCTTGAGCATAGCTCCCTTTTCGGCATAGACCTTGCCCCCGTACATGTACATGGGCATCTTGTCTTTCTTCATCATGCCACCACCTGGCATCTTTTGCATCATACCCCCTTTCATATACATAGGGGTGTCTTTCTTTTTCATCTTCATATCTTATCTCTTCTTTTCATGAGTTGTTTTAGTCTAGCCTCTACTGCGGGTGGGAATCCTTTCTTTTTCCTTTTGATTTTAGTGCCCCGATACTTATCGTAGATAGCAGAAATCTGAGCCATCAGCTTCTTGCGCTCCGCTACATTCGAGCTACCCTTTGTGTACTTTGGATTGAACTTGCCGCCCTTCTTGTACTCAGCAGGAGAAGACAGCCTCTGCCTGATTCGCTTCGAACCGTCGTCAAGTCTTTCAATGATATACTCGCCATCACGCAAGCTACCTCCACGCGCAGCGAATTTTTCCTTCAGGCTGGTCAAATCACCCCTGTTAGAGGTGAACTCTGGACCCTCGTAAGGAAGGTCGTAATTGATCTTTGACTTCTTGACCTTGAATTTCTTTTTCTTAGCCATTATCCTTTCGGGTGGTTCGCCTGCTTAAACTTGGCCTGCTTGACAGCTCCTGGGTGTGGCTTGTAATCCCCTTTCATCAAGTAGTAACGGCCCTGCTCCTCCATCCAGTGAAAACCTTTGGGGGGGTCAACCATAACTATCTTGTTCAAAATTGTAAGCTTAGGGACCTTCCCACCCTTTTTCAAGATTTTCATCTTCTTAGGTGGGCGCCCCACTTGATTTCCGTATGTTCCTTTTCCTTGTGGCATTATCAAAAAGAGCTCATTAATATTTCATCTACACTTTCTTGTACATCAGACTTTGAGGCTTCTATAGCCATCATAATATTTGCCTGAAATCTTTCTACTTCCTCCCCGTCGTTAAAGATAATAATAGTAGGGACTACTACGATTTTATGCTTCTGCTGTAGGGCTGGGCTCTCTACGATATCTATGCGCGAAGTAGTGCAATCGTTGAGTTTTTCAATCCACTCCACCCCGTTGCTCTTATTGAAAGAGGCGTTAAACTCCACGACGCATACACCAGAGTTGCAGACCTCAGCCTCCGCAACCTCGGCTACATAGGCCGCCGCTGAGAAGAACGCAAATGCTGTAAAGAGGGCAAGTATTGCTTTCATAATTCATGTTACTTGAGTTGATCAATCTTTTCTTCTATTCGCTTGATGTCTTCTTTAATCTCCCCGACATCCTCTTGAGTAGACATAATCGTCTGACGAATCAGTTGGTCTTTCATATCAAACTCCATACGGGAAACCTCCGAGGGGAGTGGCTCAGGGAGCATCTTAGCCTCAGCGATATCGGCCTGCAGGGTAAACCACATCCCGATTAAAGAAGCCATCCCCACTCCAATCCCTGCCAGCGATTTAATGCTGACGTTGAACCCCATATCCTCGTTAATCTCCTTTGCCATATCAGAATATTACATAGTTGACCCCAACCGAGAAGTCGTGCCACTCCCTGTTCCAGTACTTATTGTATCGTCCTTCTAGGAACCAGCCGAAGGACCTATTCAACTTCCATCCGAAGATTAGTCCCCCACTATAATCCACCCATTGCCCCCCGTTGAGCTGGAAGTAAGAAAACTCTGACCCCGTATCTAAATGTCGAGGCAAGACATTCCCCCAAGAGTGCAGCCAGAAGTCTTTGGTATAGTGGTAGTAGTCAAACCCTACTACTAAAGAGTAGTTCCACTCTGTGTTTAGCTCCCCTCGCTTGCGCTGTACATAATCGTCAAGGACTTTTGGGATGACAACTTCTCGCCATACATCGAAGCTGCTGGCTACTACATCCCCGTCAGGGTTCATGTACTCCCCTGTAACGAAGTCATAGCTATAACCCTCGCTCAAGGCAAGCTGCGTGTAGTGCAAACTTTCGTCAGGCAGCTCCCACTGCTTGAGCGGATCATAACCGTATGGTTCCGATATGCGTTGTGCCCCCCCTATATTGAAAGACAGCTTCCCCTTAGAGTTGATGCGCAGCCTCTGCGAAGCCTCGAGGTAGCTCACGTCAGCAAAACCATCCTGGACGTACTCTACCTTCCCGACGAACCTCCCCCCGACGTATCTGAGGAAGTGGTTCTGGTCTAGGTACAGCACCCCTTGCTGCCTGCGATAGTCGCTTTCGAATAGGAACTCAAAACCTTTGACCGTACCGATTGTAGCTGCATCAGAGTAAGAGTGCTCCTCACCGTTGTAAAATACATTGGCTCGGTTCTCATACTTGAACCTAGCAATCTTTCGTATCCCCAGGGTAAGGGAATAGTCGAAAGGGGTCTCTACAATATCTGTTTGCAGTGGACCACTAAGTACAGAGTACGTATTGTAGTCAGACAGGGAGTTGTTCCCGTTGACAGCAGCGTAAAAAGTGGAGAAGCGAAACGCCTTCTTTAGTGTCTGAGCCCCACTCGCTAGCGGGATGCACAGGAGTAGAGCCAGTAGGAGTCTCATAGCTTCACGATGGTTTGCTTGAACATGCGATTGTCAGACACCACAATCAAGTGATACGTACCGACAGGCCACTGCGATGCGTCTTGCATGGCGGTTGAGGATCGTAGCACCTCCCTCCCTGTAGCATCGAAGACAGTCAACACAAACGGGTATGGGGAGTCCACATAGAAATGACGCTCTACAACCGTCGGGCGGATAGTAACCTCCTCTGCTAATTCAGTGACACCCGTAGGCCAGCCCTGCTGACAGTAATCGTACAGTCCGATACACCCCCCGTCCCACTCCGCTTCACAGCAGTAGGGGTCCACCTCAATCACCCACCCGTAGCAAGAATCGTTAAGCCAGTATGGGACGCCTGCACCTGTAGCGCAGCCTGCGTCATACAGGCACTCCCCTTCGGTATTAGCCTCGACGCTGTAGTTGTAAGCTGATACATCCATACACCCCACCACCACGGGGATGCAGCTACCGTTGTCCACGTTGGCCCCCTCATCAAAGTTCAGCGCAGTCGGTTCTGTGCACCCAAACACAGCCAACGTTAAACAAGAGCCATCATCATAATCTGCTTCATACCCTTGAGTGTAGTACTCTAGATATCCAGCCTGCATGCAGCCAGCGGCATAGTAGCAACTGCTGTCAGCGGTGTTGGCTAGTGCGACATAGTTTTGTGCCGTCGTATCCATACACCCATAGACATACTCTTCGCAAAGGTTGCCGCAGTATGTCGTCGCTGTGTATGTGTATGGGAAGGGGATGATATTCCACTGAGGCACGTCAATGAGCGTGTCCCCCGTTGGGCCCTCAAGTATAAATCCGCACTGAGCCACAGTAAACAAAGACTGCGGCGTGGAGAAGAAGAACAGCTCTACCTCTTCGTCAGAAGGGAGGTATAGCTCAAAGCTTTCTTCCACCCCATCTGCTGGCCCCATTTGGTACTGCGGGGAAATCCACTCCCCTTGCTTTACTCCAATCCAACTACCAAACCATCCATCACCAACGCCGTCAGTAAGGGTTAGCGTGTAAAAACAAGAGTCTGGCTGCTGCTCTACGTTAGCCTCTGGGCTGTAGTTATAATACGCCGTGTCTATACATCCGTATACGACTGGAGTTTCGCAGAGCAAATCAAGAAACACCGTGGCGTCGGGGTTGTACTCTAGGTAATCTGGGTCCCCACACCCCACCAAATCCTCTATGGTTTGGCATACAGGGGCAGGGAAAGAAGCTTCTAAACTGTAACCGAAGTTTATGTTTTCTGATGGGAGTGACCAGATTTCTTCACCACAAGCCTCTACTATCACCGTCCCGTCTTCGCCACCCCACTGAGACCCATTCATTCCGTCACCATACGAATCCAACACAAGGATTTGTATTTCACTCCCTATAGATACGCAGGTGTTTGTTACGAGGGGTATCCCCACAGGGGCTCCAGACAGGTCCCCTGTATTAATCGAGGCTATAACCCCGCCTAAAGTCAGGTCCACCAAGCCCCAACTGGTTTCTGCTGGGTAGTTGTCGGGGATGACAGTTACAGAAACCTCTGTTTGCGTGATGTCGCAATTAGCTGACTCGACTACGTTGCACCCCTGATTGAAGTTGGCCCAAGGGTTGTAGTTTGTGGCGGTGGAGTCAGTACACCCAACTATAGAACCGCAAGGGAAGCAGCTCTCCCAACAGAAGGTAGGGAGGGTCAGCGATCCCTCTACGTTTAAGGGTCTGTTTACGAACCCCCATTCATCAAACAGAAAACACGGGGAGTTTAGAACTCCCGCTGGCATTTCTTGATACCCCCAATCATCTGCTGAAAACTTCCATAGGTAATCGCCTAGCGGGAAGTCAATGGTAACCTCCCATATCCCGTCCCCGTCTAGGTCTTGCATTTGATTGCAGCTACCGCACCACCCATACCAGCTTGTGTTCACCTCTGGTGTTACGATACCTTCTGGGTGTGGCCCGTTTAAGTCTAGCCGAAACCTTACGCTGTAAAGACAGTAGTCATCAATAACGGCCAAGGGGTCGTAATTGCTGGCCTCTTCATCCATGCACCCAACAACTGGTGGGGGGCAAGGGAGCAGGTTAAACGGGATTTCCATTTGAGCAGAGGCGAAGTCATACACCCCTATGTCTAGCCCACATCCGTTAGTTAGGGTAAAGAACCCCTCCCCGTATTGGCAGCATATCCCGTCACCAAACTCATCGTATGCTACGAACGTATACTGTCCAGGGGGTAGGGTTACTAGAACTTCTTCTGCCACCCCCGAAGCGACAACGTTGGTGTCAGACAGTATCTCCCATGAGCTTTCGTCAGCGTACTGATCAGAAACGAAGTTTACGTTTACCCAGCTTTGCGCCTGCAGAGACAAAATGGGGAGGAGCAAGAACCATTTAGTTTTATTGGCCCAGTATGCAGCACTCATCTTCCCCTTGGCTATGTTGCGTCGGTGTCGGGCCTTGAAGCTTTTGCGCTTGGCCTTCATCCGTGCGCTCTCCCCTGCTTTCGGTTTCCCTGCTGTGCTAGCCCCTTGCTCGCCGTAGCGTATCAGCTTTACTTTATCCCCTTCTTTAGCTAATACTATATGTGACTTTTTGGGGTGCTGCGGTGTTCGCTTCGGCTTATTCACGCCTTTGAGCCCGTGCTTTTTTAATAGCCGAGCTACTCGTTTCCGCACACGATCGTTTGCCATAGTACAAATATAAATACTATAGCAGTCAGTATTTTACGTTACTCTATCTCATCTGTCTGCGTCCACCCTGCGGCGTCGGCCTCTGCCTCTGTGAGCTGCACGGAGGTAGTAGGGATGATATCGCTAAACGTTACCGTCCCCCCTTTATTGGCTTCGATGAGGTTTGTCAGAGACGTCCTTTCGCTCTCTGTTATTTCTGGGAGTAGGGCTAGCAAGGCTGTGATATCTGCCTCTGGGTGCACTCGCAGGGCGTCATCGCTACCCCCTACTACAGCCACTTGAGAGGTGCTAGGGTGAGTTACGGTACTGAAGTAGTACCTAGTTACATCTTGAGCAGAGATGTATTGCGCTGGTTTGCGCATATGCCATATCTCTGCATTTATAGCTGTGGCTCTCTCTTGGCTTGTGAGCGTATCTGTTGCTTCTACTGGGAGGTAAATCGTTGCCATGTTGCAAATTTAATAAATGCTTTCCATGCCCTCGATGGGCTTTACGGGGAGATATACTGTGGCCATTTTTTAAGTATAAATCGAGAAGTACCCGTTGATGTTTCCTTCTATGGCGCTGCGGTTGCTGGATTTGTTGGTCTTGTACGTAATAATCTCCTGTACCTTTCCGTCAAAGTAAACCGAACTAGAATCTTGGGCTTGACTCGCAATGTAAGTAGAAGTGTTTGCCTCTGTGTTTACCGTTGCTGTAGCCGAACTCCCAGAAGAGCTGCCATTTAAATGCGCTTGAAAATTGGTGCCGTTATAGTCGAAACCGCTCAAACATTGACCTGATACAGAGGTGCCGAAATGAGTGCCATTCATCCAAAGAATAATATTGGTTGTGCCGCCACCTGGGGGATCGAAGTTGCCATATATGAAGTTGGAGCTGTAGGGGGAGGCCGAATCTGCCTCAGCCAACAAATATTGAGTGTTTGAAGCCGCTACAGCCGAATTGTGAACTGTAAAAACGCTTGCATTATTCTGTGATAATTCAACAGCATACGTGGTGGTTTTTAAATAATCTGATGTCCCATTAAAGTCCAACGCTGGCTTCCCGTTCTCAGTAATTACAGCAGAGCCGTTGTATATCTGCGGCATAGCAGTATAACTAGTCTGAGAAGCGTCGTTTCCATTACCGCTCTGATCGTACCATTTAGTCACATAAGCATTGTAGTTAGTCCCACTAGGGTTGTTGCAGTAGCTTACAATTGCAGCAGTATCCAAGTCCCCGTTAGTATCAAATCCGATATCATACTCTGGGTCACTGCTATCGAGCGTCCCCACTGTAGCTGCACTGTCTACTACAATGCGCATGCACTTGCTAGCGGTATTGGCAAGCTGACGTACTGAATAGGCGGCCGCTGCTCCTGTGCCATAGCTCTCAGAAAGAAGCCCAGAGGTGGGCGTGCCGAAGTTGCCGATTTGGTAGTAGGCGTTGACGTTCCCCTCTATGGCGCTTATACTGTGGCTGCTAGTGCTAGGGTACAATATT
>TARA_R100001440_G_scaffold46937_4_pt1 | contig 12031 bp, 9 predicted proteins | sample TARA_R100001440 | Tara Oceans TARA_R100001440 (sample SAMEA2622112) | marine metagenome | biome: marine biome (ENVO:00000447); feature: surface water layer (ENVO:00002042); material: "saline water (ENVO:00002010), including plankton (ENVO:xxxxxxxx)" | depth 5 m
GAATATAACGAAGTTGCAGGCTCAAAATTAGTAACACCTGGTAATTTTATGTGGAGAAATGGTGTAAAAGACACTGAAGTGTTATGGTATCCAGATTTTCATGGCAAATGGACTATAACTTGGGTTCCAAACAACCCAAATTCTAAATCAGACAGAAAAAAGAATCATCCTGGCAACAGTCAAAGCATAGTAGCTGGATGTGACCCTTATGACCACAGCACTACAACCGATGGTAGACGTTCAGATGCTGCAGCTTATGTATTTAGAAAGTATAATCCTGCAGAACAAGACGCAACACATTGTTTTGTAGCTGAATATTTAAATAGACCTCCTAAAGTTGAGGTTTTTTATGAGGATATACTAATGATGTGTGTTTTTTACGGATGCCAAATACTAGTAGAAAACAACAAAGTAGGTTTAATAAATTATTTTAGAATGAGAGGCTATGAAAATTATTTAATGAATAGACCAGAAACAACTCATACTAAATATAGTCAAAATCAAACAACTCCAGGAATACCCACTTCAGGAGCTGTGGTGATTAATGCAATAGCAGATTCAATACAAGCTTACATATATGATAATGTAGGATTTAATCATTCTACAGGACAAGTGGGTAATTGTTATTTTGATAAATTACTAAAAGATTGGTTAGAATTTGAAATAGATAACAGAACAAAATATGATGCCTCTATGGCTTCTGGTATAGCTCTTCTTGCAGCACAAAAATTTGTAAGACCTGAACCTAAAAAAAGAGAATACATACCATTTATAAGAAAGTATAATATAAAAGGAAAAAAATCTAAATTATTAAGAAATGTCTAATAAAAAACAAAGCAATTACGGATACCCTAGTCCTTTTGCTTCAGATGAAACAAAATTAAATAAGCAATATGGATTGACTTATTTTTCAAGAATGTATAGAGAGTGGGCTGGAAAAGATTCTGTTATTCTTCATCAAAAAAGAAGAAGACTTACAGAGCAAAGAGCTTATGCTGAAGGACTTCAATCTACTACTAAGTATAAAGATTTAATGAACAAAAGCGGAGATGATTCTTATCTTAATTTAGATTGGAGCATAGTACCTATAGTGCCTAAGTTTGTAGATATTATAGTAGGAAGCATGACTAATCAAGATTATAAAGTTTCTTGTACAGCAATAGACCCTATATCTACTCAAAAAAGAAAAGATGATAAGTTAGACCTTCTAGTTCAAATGATGACTAAAGATTTTACAGAAGAGCTTTCTGATATAACTGGTTTACCATTAGGTCCTCAAGAAGATGTGCCAGAAACTAAAGAAGAATTAGAGCTTTTTATGGAGCTTAATTATAAGCAGGCTACTGAAATAGCTATGGAACAAGGTATAGATTTAGCTTTTACATTAAATGATTTTAAGGAAATATCTAGAAGAATTATTAGGGATTTAGTTGTTGTTGGTACTGCCGCATGTAAAACATTTTTAAATCATGATGGTATAAATATAAGATATGTAGACCCAGAGTATTTAGTAACATCGTATTCAAGTCGACCAGATTATAAAGATATTGTTCATGCTGGAGAAATAATAAAAGTCTCATTGCTTGATTTAAAAAGAATGGCTGGAGATGAATTCACAGAAGATGAATATAGACAGATAGCAGAAGCTTATTTAGGAAGGAATAACAATCCTTCTAAACTTAGTAAGGCTTCATACTATGTTGATGGAATGGAAATGTATGACTATGATAAATATCTTATAGATATTATGGACGCAGAATTTAAGTCTATATCAGATATTCATTTCGAGAAAAAACAAACACAGTATGGTACAAGCACTGTAAATAAAAAGAAAAAAGGGTATAAGCCACCTAAAAATTCTAAATTTAAAAGACAGCAAATAAAGCCTGAGTTTGAAGTTTGGTATACTGGTAAATATATTATAGGAACAGATTATATATTTGACTATGGTGTAAAACAAAATATGTTAAGACCAAAAAGTAATTTAACACGTTCTATGTGTGCATATAATGTTTATACACCACACATGTATAACATGAATAACAAATCTTTAGTTGAAAGAATGATGCCTTTTGCAGACCAAATTCAGCTTATACATCTAAAAATGCAACAACTTATAGCCAAAACAAGACCAAAAGGTATGGCTATAGAGTTAGGCTCTATAGAAGGTGTTACAAAAGGTGATGGCAATACTTTTACTCCTTTAGAAATACAGGATGTTTATGAACAAACTGGTAACCTTTATTTTAGAACGTTAGATGATGGTGGTACTGCTACAGGTAGCCCTAGACCAGTTCAAGAACTTTCAGGTGGTATTGGTGGCGCTTTGCAAGAGTTAATACTTTCATACAGGTATAATGTTGAAAGACTTAGAGAAGTCACTGGTATTAATGAAGTAAGAGAGGGTTCTGCTCCAAACAAAGAATCTTTAGTAGGTGTTCAAAAAATGGCTTTACTAGCTTCTAATAATGCAACTAGATTTATAAACGATGCGTATGTTAATATAATGGAAAGAACTGCGTTTTCATCATCTTTAGCTTTACAAGATTTAGTTCAATACAAAGGCCCTTACACTGGTTATATTGATGCTTTAGGTGAAACAACTTTAAAAGTAGTAGATATAGGTAAAGATATTACATTGCATGATTTTGGCATAAAAGTACAAGCTTTACCAGATGAAGAAGAAAAAGCTATGTTAGAGCAAAATATTCAACAGTCTTTAGCTCAAAAAGAATTAAGACTTGAAGATGCTATAATGGTTAGAAATATAAATAATATAAAACTTGCCAATCAGTTATTAATTTTAAGGAGAAAAAAGTACGCTCAAGAGCAATCAGAAAAAGCTCAAAGAGAAATGCAAATGAACTCTCAGGTTCAACAAGAATCTGCTATGGCTGCAGCTCAATCACAAGCTCAAATAGAGCAAATGAAACAACAAGCTGAAGCACAAAAATTAGAAATAGAGTATAGGTTGAAAGAAGAGTTTGCTCAAGCTGAGCACCAAAGAAAAATAGAAGAAATAAAATTGCAAGGTGATATTAAAACTGAACATATAGAAACTGCATCAAGTGATATAGATTCAGATTTAACAAGAATTAGGAAAAGATAATTTTTTTTAATACATTTGCAATTAGGTTTAATTTAATTTAAGATATGGAAAATAAAGACATTGCAGCATCTTTAGGATACAAGCTGGCTAATTCAGAAGAAAAAACAGAAGAAAAAGTTAGTGAAGTAAAAGAAGAGGCTGTCGAGGAAAAAAAAGAAACTCCTTCTGCTGAGGAGACGAAAGAACCAGCAGAAAGTTCTTTAGATATTAAAGAAGAGGATAATACTTCTACAGAAGAAACTACTGAAGAGGTTGTATCACAGGATTTTGATACCATGTTAAGCGAAAGGTTTGAGGGTAAATATAAATCTATTGAGGAACTGAAAGATGCATTGGAAGCTAAGCCTGAGACTAAGGAAGAGCAAAAGTATGAAGACGAAAGGTTAAATACTTTACTTGAATTTATGAATAAGGGTGGACGTATGGAAGATTTTCTTTCAACTCAACTCACTAACTATGATGAAATGTCTGATGTAGACCTAATTAAAGCTGAATTAAAAGCTTTAGATAGTGATTTAACAGATGAAGACATTAATTTATTATTTAGTGATAGATACAAACTTGACGAAGAAGAATTTGAAGAAGACCAAATAAAGTTGTCCAAGCTTAAGTTAAGACGTGATGCAAAAGAAGCTAAGCGTAAACTTGTTGAAGAGCAAAAAAAGTATTTAGTGCCTGAACAAAAAGAGGAAGTGAAGCAAGAAGCTCCAAAAGAGGAGCCTAAAGTGGAAGATGAAATGCTATCAAAACAGGAACTGGAAAAAAGAAACCAGCAATGGATTCAAACAGTTAATGAAGCAACCTCTAAATCAGAGCCTATCAAGTTTAACTTAAATGATAATGGCCAATCATTTGACTACACAGTTAATGAAGAGTCTATGTCAAAGGTTAAGGTAGATATGTCTGATTTATCAAAGTTCTGGAATAGATACATAAAAGAAGATGGAACTAATGATATTGAAAAGCTTAAAAAAGATTTTATAATACTAAATAATTATGAAAACATTTTGAAAGCAGCTTATTCACAGTTTCGTTCAGATGGAAGAGAAGATGTTTTAAAAGACATTAAAAATCCATCATTTGACCCATCTTCAAAAAGTACCGCTGAAAATAAAAAATCTTTATATTCACAAATTTATGATGCTTGGAGTAAAGGAAATTAATAATATTTTAAATTTATAAAAAATGCCAACATTTACAGGTGGTGGTATACCTAGCGCATTGCAGGTAGCCACACTACAAAACTATGTATCTTCAACAAACTTCCACGCTGGTTTGTCTATTCACGAGCCAGACGTATCTGAAGACTTTGTTAAAAGATATGGAAATCAAGGTATCACTGGATTCCTTGATATGATTAGCGCAAAAGCGCCAGTCGCACAAAAAGAGTACTATCACTATGAAGAGGACTTTATTCACCAGAACGTAACAGTTACTGCTGAAAACACTGGTTTAGCTTCAACTGATGGACGAGAGTATGCTTTAAATGTCGCTTCTGATGAAGTTATTGGAGCTATTGATGGCGGTGATAACGCTGCTGACGTATCTTGCCCATTACGTATTGGTAATATTGTACAAAATCACTATGGCGAAACAGGTGTTGTTGTTGCTATCTTTGGTGGTAAGTACGGTAACGCTGGTACATTTATGGACGGATATGCTACTGGTGTAACTGGTGGTACGGCTGCTGCTAACGACCAAATCGTGTTCCACGTATTAAGCTATGACGGTACAATCATGACTGCTCCAGCTAACGGTGACACTCTTATCATTATTGGTATGGAGTTTGCTGAAGCTACAGGACAGCCAAGTGGATTGACTCCTCAAGTTATCGAGTACAAAAATAACACAATGATTATGAAAGAATCATACCGTGTTTCTGGTTCTGAAGCTACAAACAAAATTTGGTTTGAGGTTGAAGACGAGTCAACAGGTCAGCGTGGTTATTTATGGTACCTAAAAGGTGAAGGAGATACTTACAAAAGATTTATGGATTATTGTGAAATGCAAATGTTATTGGGTAACCAAGCTGATGCAGCCGCAGAAATTTCAACTTCTACAAATCTTAAAGGTAGCGAAGGTCTTATTCCTTTTATCCGTAACAACGGTAACACTCATAACTACAACCAACTAGGCGGTTTCAACTTAGGTGACTTTGATGCTATGATTCGTACATTAGACAGATTTAGAGGTTCTCGTGAGAACACTATTTTTGCTGGTATTGATTTATCATTAGCTATTGATGATGCTGTTGCAGCTATGTTTGCAGGTGGTGGTATTTCTTACGGTGCTTTCAACGGTGCTGAAGAAATCGCTGTAGCAATGGGCTTCAAATCATTCATGAGAGGTGGATATGTATTCCACAAGAAAACTTATGAAGCGCTTTCTCACTTCCCAATGTTGGGTGCTGCTAATTTTGAGTATCCAGGAATGGGTATTGTAATCCCAGGTGATAATGGAAAAGACGCTCGTACAGGTGATAACATTCCTTCTTTACGTATTCGATACAAAGAAGCTGGAGGTTATTCTCGTGAGATGGAGCACTGGTTAACTGGTTCTGCTGGTTTAGAGCAAGCTACATCAGAGGTTGACGAATTACGTTGCCACTATAGAACTGAAAGAGGATTTGAAGGATTCGCTCCTAACAGATTCTTCTTGATAGAAAGAGTATAATTACTCAATATATTTGGAGGGGGTTTATCCCCCCTCCTTTTTTTATTTAATTTAATTTTAGAAAGATGAAAAGAACAAGAAAGCCTAATACTTACAGGCTAACAAGCGTAAGTAAATCGTCCTCGTATGCAGGACAAAGAAATACAGTAACATACCGTGTTCCATCAATAGATGAAATATACGACCCTGAAACTAATAAAAATAGACTTATTAGATATGTTGCTGGAGAATCATCCATATTTGCTGATGAGCAAACAACTGAAAAGCCTTTACTACAAGATATTGTTTTTCAAGGAGGCGTTCTTAGTGTCAGGCCTGAATCTGCAACATTAATAACTTATTTAGAAACATGCAATTATAATCAAGATAACCCTAATAGAAGAAGTGGTAAAAAAATGTTATTCTATAAGGTTGATATTGAGTCAAATGCTGAAGAAAGAGTTTATGATGAAGAGACATCAATCCATGCATCATATATGGCATCTACTATGGACCCTCAAAAACTTGTAGGATATGCAAGAGCTATAGGTATTAATATAGATAGAAGTATGTATGAGATAAAGTGGGATATGATTAATTATGCTAAAACTGACCCTCAGTCATTTATAGAGGGTATGGATGACCCTAAAACAGAAAGAATGCAAGTTATTATGGATGCTGAAGAATCAAACATAATAACATTTTCTGGCAGAAGAAATGAAGTTAACTGGATTTTAGGAAGCACAAAGCCTACTATTATTCATACACCAGTAGGTGTAGATAAGCGTCAGTTCTTTGTTGACTGGACATTTGAAAATGAAGGAGAGGTTGTTTATCAAGAGTTGCTAAGAAAACTTGGAGTTCTTGACAGTGATGAAGAACCAGAAGATGAAGCTTTAGCAATATCTAAACCCAAAGCTAAAAGCAAAGCAAAAAAGAAGTAATTATAACTTCACATGATTAAAGGGCGGCCATTGGTCGCCTTTTTATTTGAATGTAATCACTATATTTAGTATATTTGTATTTGATATTTATTATAGATGGCTGTTAACAACGGATTAGATATACAATTTTATGATGACCCTGTTTTTCAGGAGCAAGTTGGTTTGTTTATTAAAATGACAAACTCTACTGCTAGTGTGGCTATAACATTACCTAATGGTAATATATACACTCAGCCAGAAACAACAGATGCTTATATAGCTGTAAATATACCTGAAATTACCTTAGAAACAGGTATGCCTACTGGTATTTATACATTTTCTGTAACAGATGTTGATGGTGACACAAGTATAACAAAATTTAACTATACTGGCATCACAGTACCAACATTTAATGTTACTACTGATGTAAATTGTGTTCTATCAGAGCTTGTTGTTCAAGAAAGTACAAATTTTCAAATAACATACAGCGGTACAGATATTAATGCAACATTTGTAAATCCTTTATTGTTTGCGGTATTACATCAAAGCGGTGATAATATAAATTGTGGTTCTACTAAATTTGAAATTGAAGACCCAATAGCTACAGATGAAACTCAAACAATAAGTCCTATATGTATAGGGGCTTATAATATTCTTGTTGACACTTATGATGCATTTTATCCTATACAAATAGAAACAGAAACAGGCTCTACTATTACAACTGCAACTGACATACAATTATATATAGGTTTAAATACAAATATAAATCAAGTTATAGTTGATTGTAATGCTAAACTTTGTTCTTTTCTTTGTTGTATAAAGTCATTATATAAAAAATATAATCAATTTATTGAGGAGGGAAATAAAGAGCTTGTAGATGAGTTTTATGATAAATTAATGAGAGTAATGCAGATAACAAGATTAGCCAAAAGAGCATTGTTATGTGGAAAAAGTTCTGATTTTGAATCATACTCAATGCAGATAGGAGAAATAACTGAATGTATGGATTGTTTAAATTGTTAATGTATGCCTAATTTATTAAGTGTAGACTGTGGATTATATGACTGTGTTCATTCTTTTTATCAAAAGTATCTTAATGTTAGAGGTACAAATAGTTTTAAAGAATCAAAATATTATGCAGAAATGATTCATGTTAATATCTTACTAGAGCTAATTGACTTAACAGTTGATTGCATGGGAGACTCTCAAGTAGATGAAGATGATGCAGATATGGTTGCAGATTTAGACACATACATTTCAAAAATAGAAGAAATAACTGGATGTGAACCTTGTTGTGATGAAGGAGATACTTCATCTGATGGTTAATAATTAATTATGGGATACGGTTTAAAAATAGAAATTCAAGGCGCTAATAATTATGTAGGCCCATTTCAAGTTCCACTTCTTGGAACTGAAGTTGATTCTATAACTTATACTGCAAAAGTTACAAAGACTACTGATGATACAGATAGTGCGGCTCAACAAACAACTTTTGCTGATATGCCTATTTACTTAAAGCCTGTTTACGGAACTGATTATATAGCTTTTGATTTGCGAAATAATCCTCAAAATACTTTTGATGCTTTTGGAGTTGGTAATCATGCTGGACTAGGAGATGCTTTTTATAACGTTATAAATTTATCTGACGGACAATCTTTTGTAACTATAAGTGGAGAAAACTACATTGAAGTTGCTAAGCATAGTGACTATCCAGGAATATTAGGCGCTGTACACAATGAAGACCCCGCTAATAGCAAGTTTGATATTTTAAGCGTTTCTAGTAATAATGTAGGTGTTGCAGACATTATAGGGGCACAAGCTTGGACTAATGCCGTATATATGCAAGTTTTTATAGGTGAGGTTTTAGATGAAGTTACATACTCTAGCACCAATCATTTAGGTGATTTTTTAATGGCTAATAGGGCTTATAATTGGACAAATGCACAAGGAGATGTGTTAATAGATTGTATTCAAGATACATGCACTTGGGACAGACCTTCTCTGTTAAATGCAGATATAAGTGGATTTGCGTTTCCAAATTTTGTTCAACAATCATTAGATGCTGGATTAGACATTATGTCGTATAGAAACACTCAGTACAACCCTTCTGGAGGTTTTGATGATGATATAGGTTATAGTTTGGGTAACAATACTTCGAGTTTCTTTTCCTACGAAAGATACAACACTACTTTTCCTTCATTAGAAAATGCTGGGGGAGAAATATTGCTTCAAAATGAAATTACTGTTACACCTCCAGGAGGAAGCCCTCCAGAAGTAATAGCTGGCATAATAATACCTGATGACGGTGTTTCTAATTTATTTGCCAGCCCATTAGCTGATGGAGTTTGGACAAGTAATTTATCAAGAGAACAACCTATTTCATATAACCCTGGAAGCCAAGCAGCTGGGTCTGGTTATAGTGGTGCTGCTTTTTTTCTACCAAATGAATTAATTATTGATAGTGTTGGAGATAATGCAGCAGCTGCCTTAAATGTAAATGGTGTGCAGTTCAATATGGACCCAGTAATAGACAACAATGAGCTTTATAATTTATATGATGGAAATTATTTTGATGAAATAAGTTATGTAAACAATGCAATAGACTACGATATAATGAATATTGGTCTTTTAGGAAAAAATGAAACCTTTGAAATAAATTGTGAAATAGAGGGGACTGTTTTAACTTATGAAGCACCACTAGTAGCTGGGACTGTTTTTGGTGATATTGTTTGCGAACTTTTATGTTGCTTAAAAAAATTAGAAAGTAGATACCAAAGTAATAGATTAATAAATCCAAGAATTGCAGCTATAGATAAAAGAAAGCTAGATGAAGCAATGGTATTGGTTGGCCTTTTTGAATGGGCTATAAAATGTAATGCAAAAGAAGAAAAAATAAATAAATATTATAAAAATATCTTAAGCGTAACTGGATGCACTGATTGCGCTGGATGCGATTAAAAATAAAATTATGGCACAAGTAGTAACACCATTTAATAATGCACAAGGTCAACATGTAAAAGTTGAGCCTGGAAACGGAACGACTGTTTCTGTAACTGGCACTGGAACTTTAAGCAATCCTTTTGTTTATAAAGTATCAATTCCTCAGAGTACAACCAAGGGGGTAGCGGCTAATACACAATCTTTTGCTAGAAACTCAAAACTAATAGGAGAATTAAGAGCTAAAATTGAAAACTTACAAAAAGTTTCACATAGACAGGCTGCTGAAAAGTATTGTTTTTATGTAGACCTATCTGTTTCTGGAACAAGTCACACATTAACTCAGACTGAAATAGAATCAGTTACAAACCGTAGTCTTACTGGATACAAAACTCCTACAATAGCTTCTGCTGATACTGCTGTTGGCGTAAACAATAAGTATGATGTAAGTGCTTTTATGACTAACAGTCACACTTCATATAGCGTTAATGCATATGTAAAAAATAGAACAGATACAACTAATTACCAAAGAGAACTTAACCAATATGATGTTGAGTGCTTTGCTCAAGCATCTGGTAGTTTTAGCTTTAGAATTATAGGAGACCAAGATGGTCTAAGAGGGATACCATTAGCAAATAATCAACTAGATGGTTTATCTTTAAGAATATATATAGAAATTGAAGGAACAAGATAATAATTATAAAAAATGGCAATTAATTTAGAAACAGATTTAGGAAGCGGCACAGGCTTATTGTACATTACTACAACTAGCGGAGCAGCAGGTTCGTCAACTGGTATAGTTACGAACTTAACAAACGACACTCAAGGCTTGTTGGCTCTTATGCATCATGCTAATACAAATGACAAGCTTGTCGATACAGATGCTATAGCAGACATTGCTCAGCAATATAGATTCAAATACTGGGTTTATAATAATGCTGGAGCTGTAGAAGGTACAGTGCATGCGTCAGCTACTGAAATAACAAGATTTGTAACAAATTTTAGAACTGTAGGTAGAAATACTGCTAATATAACAATCGCTGATAACGTTTTAAAGTTTGAAAGAACAGGTCCTATAACAACAGTTTTAATACCAACTATAACTGAATCGGTATCGTTCATGCAAGATGTTTTGTCTACTGATGCTACTGATGATGTTTCTCAAGAAGGTGATATTGTTATTTTAAGATTAGCAAACGATAACACAGGTACTGTTACAGTAACTCCTACGGTATTAGTTAACAAGTCATATACTAGTGCTAACGCAATATTTTTAAAGACACAAAGGTCTTTTAAATTAAATAGCCTTAGTGATGTCTTAGCTTTTCAAAAACATAATGGTGGATGGAGAGAACTGTTTAGAAGTAATGCAAGAGAGCGTATCTTTAAAGATTTGAGAGATGATGGCATACCAGTTTCTGAAGGTGGAGTAAAGGATGTAGAAATGACTACTGGAGGCACATTAGATGATTTAGTCTCTGGAACTGATTCTGGTGTTATTAATATAACAGGTACAAAAACTTTGGCATCCGCTTTTAATTTACCTTTATCTACAGCAGCTTCTAATGGAGATGTATTTGAAATATGGTATAGGGCTAATACCACTACTAATGTGGCTGGCGGAAATAAAGTTACTATAGGGGGTGTAGACCTTACAGATGAAGAAGCTTTAAATGGTTTAACAAAACCTATACTTCTTAGAGCTTATTATTTAGGAGCTACAGCTGCTTGGAAGGTTACTAAACTATTAAACTCTGATGAGACAGAAAGAGCTTTAGGAAACCCTACGGCTGACGGTCAGGTTCTAGCGTCTACAACTGCAGGTGTTAGAAGTTGGGTTGATGCTCCTAATGGAGTAAAGATTGCTACTGCAACTTATGACTTTGCTGTTAATGGAGGTACTGCAGACACTACTTTTACGGTAGGAAGAGAACTTATACCTGCTGGTGCAATTATATTATTAGACCAGTGCATTATAGAGATGGAAACAGCTCTCACGGTTAGTTCTGGAACTCCAACTATAGCGGTTGGTTATTCAGGAGGAGCGGCTGATGTGGACGCTATAAGTGATGAAAAAAACTTTGATAATGCTCCATTTAATAGCGCAACAGCTGTTACTAGAACAACTCCTGCTGGGAGCGGTACAGTTATTAAAGTTAGCGCTACAGCTAAGACAAATATTACAGTAACAACAGCTAATAGTGTTGCTCTAACAGCTGGTAAATTTCATATACACGTACCTTATATTGCATAATTATGCCTATCAATGTTAATGAGTTATATCAATTTGTGCAGTTTGTTGCTAACAAGGAACAAAGCGGGTTTATAAAACCTGACGAGTTTAATTTAGCTGCAGATAGAGCTCAAATGCAGTTCTTTATGGAAAGATACAATAATCCTGCTGATTATC
>TARA_R100001440_G_scaffold30094_1_pt1 | contig 12024 bp, 6 predicted proteins | sample TARA_R100001440 | Tara Oceans TARA_R100001440 (sample SAMEA2622112) | marine metagenome | biome: marine biome (ENVO:00000447); feature: surface water layer (ENVO:00002042); material: "saline water (ENVO:00002010), including plankton (ENVO:xxxxxxxx)" | depth 5 m
TCCTGGCAACGATCATATGGGTTCTTTTGGTTGTGATAGCTACGATATTAGTGGCACGGTAGATGGTCAAGGCTCAAAAGGTGCTTTGCACGGACTTACAAAGTTTAGTATGGAAAACGCACCAGCTAATCAGTTTTTCTTAGAGTATTTAGCAAGACCTCAGACCGCAGAGATGTTCTTTGAAGATGTTCTAATGGCACTAGTTTTTTACGGGATGCCTTTACTTGCAGAGAACAACAAACCTCGTCTATTGTATTATTTAAGAAGGCGTGGGTATAGAGGTTTTAGCATGAATAGACCTGACAAAGTTTGGAATAAATTATCTGTAGCAGAAAAAGAAGTAGGTGGTATACCAAACTCAAGTGAAGATATAAAACAAGCCCATGCCGCGGCTATTGAAATGTATATACAAGATCACGTGGGTATGAAGCAAGATGGAACACATGGTAGTTGTTATTTTAATGAATTATTAAACGACTGGTCAAGATTTGATATAAATAAAAGAACAAAGCATGATGCGTCTATAAGTTCTGGCCTTGCAATAATGGCAAACAACAGACATTTGTATAGACCAAATGCACCAGTACAAAGACCTAAACTAAATATAAATATAGCTAGATATTCAAACACTGGCACTAATTCTAAATTAATAGAAAATTAATATGAGTATTACAACTTTAAATTTCCCAAGCCAAGCTGTTAGCGATGCTGAAAAGCTAAGCTATGAATATGGTTTACGAGTAGGTAGAGCCATAGAATCAGAGTGGTTTAATAACAATAGAAGAGGAAATAAATTTATTAATACAAAGTCTGACTTTCACAAACTAAGACTTTATGCAAGAGGTGAACAACCTGTGCAAAAATATAAAGATGAATTATCTATTAATGGTGATTTGTCATATCTTAATTTAGACTGGAAACCAGTACCTATTATACCTAAGTTCGTAGATATATTAGTTAACGGTATATCTGAACGTATGTACGATGTAAAAGCTGTATCAACAGACACAAACGGTGTTAGTAAAAGAACTAAGTACATGGAGTCAATGCTTAGAGATATGAATGCTAAAGAGTTTGATGAGTATGCAAAACAAAACTTTAACGTAGAAACAAGAGAAAACCCAAATCAACCTTTACCTGACTCAGAAGAAGAATTAGCTTTGCACATGCAAATAAGCTATAAGCAAGGTATTGAAATTGCAGAAGAGCAAGCTTTAAAGGTTTTAATGGAAGGTAATAACTACGAGTTAACAAAGAAAAGATTTTATAGAGATTTAACCGTATTAGGTATTGGCGCTGTAAAAACTTGTTTTAATACATCTGAAGGTGCAACTATAGAATATGTTGATCCAGCAGATTTAATTTATTCTTACAGCAAATCTCCATACTACGAAGATATATATTATGTTGGTGAGGTAAAATACATACCATTAAATGAATTAGTAAGGCAGTTTCCACATTTAAGCCAAGAAGAGCTAGAAGATATAGCTAAAAATAAAACTTCTATAAAATACTCTCACGGTATGTATTCTAACAAAGAAGATAATGACGATAACAAAGTTCAAGTTTTATATTTTAATTATAAAACATATATGAACGAGGTTTATAAAGTAAAAGAAACTGGTACTGGTGCTGATAAAATTATTGAAAAAGATGATAGTTTTAATCCACCAGAAAACATGGACGGTACTTATGCTAGAGTTTCTAGAGCAATAGAAGTTTTGTATGATGGAGCAATGATACTGGGTAGTGGTAAACTGTTAAAGTGGGAGTTAGCACAAAACATGTTAAGGCCTAAAAGCGATTTTACTAAAGTTAAAATGAATTACTGCATTGTAGCGCCAAGACAATATAATGGTAAAATAGAAAGTACAGTTAGCAGAATAACCGGTTTTGCCGACATGATACAGCTTACTCATTTAAAACTACAACAAGTGTTGTCACGTATGGTACCAGATGGTATTTATTTAGACGCTGATGGTTTAGCTGAGATAGATTTAGGTAACGGAACAAACTATAATCCACAAGAAGCATTAAATATGTTTTTTCAAACAGGTAGTATAATTGGTAGATCAATGACAGCTGATGGTGATCAAAACCCAGGTAGAATGCCAATACAGGAAATAGCTAGCGGTAATGGTGGTGGTAAAATGCAAAGTTTAATACAAACTTACAACTACTATATGCAAATGATTAGAGATGCTACAGGTCTTAATGAAGCTAGAGATGGTAGTACGCCTGATAAATATGCTTTAGTTGGAGCACAAAAATTAGCCGCTGCAAATAGCAATACAGCTACAAGACATATATTACAAGCAGGTTTATATTTAACTTCTGAAGTAGCCAAAGCTTTGGTGTTAAGAATATCTGATATATTAGAGTATTCGCCAACAGCTGATGCATTTGTACAACAAATAGGAAGTCACAACGTAGCTACGTTAAAAGAAATGAAAGAACTACACTTATATGATTTTGGCATACACATTGAGCTACAGCCAGATGAAGAAGAAAAACAAATGCTAGAAAACAATATACAAATGGCTTTGCAAAAAGGAATAATAGAACTTGAAGATGCTATTGATATTAGAGAAATAAAAAGTTTAAAGCTTGCTAATCAGTTATTAAAGTTGCGTAGAAAAAAGAAAATGGAAAAAGATCAGCAACTACAACAAGCTAATATGGAAAAGCAAGGTCAGGTTAATCAAAAAGCTGCACAAGCAAAAGCACAAGCTGAAATGCAGTCTAATCAACAAAAACTACAAGGTGAGTTACAGTTAGAACAAACAAGAGCTCAGCTAAGAATACAGCAACTGCAAGAAGAGATGAATGTTAAAAAACAGTTGATGCAACAAGAGTTTGACTTTAATATGCAACTGCGACAGATGGAAATGCAAGCTGCAAAAGATAATGAGCAAACAAAAGAAGATCGTAAAGATGAAAGAACCAGAATACAAGCAACTCAACAATCAGAAATGATTGATCAAAGAAAAGGTGAAAAAGCACCTAAAAACTTTGAGTCTGCAGGTAATGATAATATAGGAGGTGATTTCAACTTAGCGGACACTATGTAAAATTATTAATTATTATATTATATTATGGAAGAAAACAAAACAGAGGAACCTGTAGTAGACAATACTGTAGGTAAACTTAAAATAAAAAAGAAAATGAAGTCTATAAAAGCTAAGCCAGAAGGCGATGTAGCTAAAGTAGAATTAAATAAACCAAAAGAAGAACCAACAAAAGAACCAGTAAAAGATGAAGTTAAAGAAGATAACGCTGACAACAGCGGAGTGGTTGAGCTCGTTGAAGATGCCAAGCCCACAGAAAAACAAGAAGAAGTACAACCGGAAGCTGAAACACAAGAAGCTCCAGTACTAGAAGAGGTTACAGAAGAAGTTAAAGAACAAACAGAAGAATTAGCAGAAGAAATAATAGAAGCTAAAGAAACTGGAAAAGCTTTGCCTGAAAACTTACAAAAGGTTGTAGACTTTATGGAAGAAACTGGTGGTAACTTAGAAGACTATGTACGTCTTAATCAAGACTATTCTGGTTACGATGATATGACAGTATTAAGAGAATACTATAAACAAACAAAATCTCACTTAGCAGCAGATGAAGTTGATTTTTTAATTGAAGAACAATTTAAAATTGACGAAGAAGTAGATGAGGAAAGAGATATTAAAAGAAAAAAAATAGCGCTTAAAGAGCAAGTTGCCAGCGCTAAAGCCCACTTAGACAGGCAAAAGTCTAAATACTATGAAGAAATAAAAGCAGGTTCAAAGCTTACGAGTGAGCAACAGAAGGCAATTGATTTCTTTAATAGATACAATAAACAGGAAGAAGAAAACAAAAAAGTAGCGAACAATAGAACTAGTACATTTGTAAATAAAACTAATCAAGTATTTAGCGATAAATTTAAAGGGTTTGAATATAAGGTTGGTGATAAAAGGTATAGGTTTAATGTTAAAAACGCTGACGAGGTAAAGAAAACTCAAAGTGACTTAACAAATTTTACTAAAAAGTTTTTAGATAAAAATAATATGATGTCAGATGCAATGGGTTATCACAAGTCTCTGTTTACAGCAATGAATTCAGATGCTATAGCTAATCACTTTTATGAACAAGGTAAAGCAGACGCTTTAAAGGACAGTATTGCAAAATCAAAAAATGTTAATATGGATCCAAGACAGTCAATGCCTGCTAATAACAATACTAGCGGACCTAAGTTTAGAGTGCTTAGCGATGATTCAACATCTTCTTACGGTTTTAAAAGTAAAAAGTAAATAAATATTAATCTAAAACATAAATAATTATGAGTTTAACTCCAGGGGGTCTTTTAAATAGTGTGCCGGCCCCACAAAAACAAACTTTAGCTGCAAACTACATTGATTTTACTGCAGAAGCAACTAAAGGTTGGGCACAACAATACTTACCAGATTTAATGGAAGCGGAAGCTGAAGTATTTGGTAATAGAACAATCTCAGGTTTCCTATCACAAGTAGGAGCTGAAGAGTCTATGTCATCTGATCAAGTTATTTGGTCTGAGCAAGGTAGACTACACTTAGCTTACGAAGGTACAGCTTCAACAACTGGTGGTAACGTATCAACAATAGAGTTAACTAAAGACATTGATGGAAATGCTTTAGCTGCTGCTACTGATCACGGTATTAGAGTTGGTGACATGGTATTAGTTAGTGATGCTGATGCTGAAATTAGATGTTTCGTTTCAGTAGTAGCTACAAACGGTCACATAACTGTATTACCTTATGACAGACAAGATTTAGCTGACGCTGGTACTGGTGTATTAGGAATTGCAAATGGTACTGTTAACGTATTTGTATTTGGTTCTGAGTTTGCTAAAGCTACTGAAGGTAGAACTGTTGCTAACGCACCTAAGTTCAAAACTTTTACTAACAAGCCTATTATCATGAAAGACTACTACGAAGTAGCTGGATCTGATGTTACGCAAATTGGTTGGGTTGAAGTTACTGGTGAAGAAGGACAAAATGGTTACTACTGGTACTTAAAAGCTGAAGGTGATACTAGAGCTCGTTTTGCTGATTACACTGAAATGGCAATGATTGAGTCTAAGAAACACGCAAAAGCTCTTAGCTCATTCACTTTATCTTCAATGCCAAGTGGTGCTAACGGTGGTACTATTGAAGGTACTGAAGGATTATTTGCTGCTATCGAAGATAGAGGTAATGTTTCTGAAGCTGTGGTTTCTACTGGTGGTACTGCTCCTAACTTAGCTAGATTTGATAACATCTTGAAAGAGTTTGATAAGCAAGGTGCTATTGAAGAAAACATGTTATTCTTAAGCAGAACTGCTGCTTTAGGATTTGATGACATGCTAGGTCAATTAGGTGGTCTTGTAGCTGGTCAAAACGTTGCTGCAGGTGCTTCTTACGGAGTATTTGAGAACGACGCTAATATGGCTTTAAATTTAGGATTCAACGGTTTCAGAAGAGGTTCTTATGACTTCTACAAAACTGACTGGAAATATCTAAATGACAAGTCTACTAGAGGTGGTTCTGCTGCTGGCCTAATTAAAGGTGTTGTAGTACCAGCTGGTGTATCTACTGTATACGATGGAACTTTAGGTAGAAACTTAAAGAGACCATTCTTACACGTACGTTACAGAGCTGCAAACGGTGAGGACAGAAAGATGAAGTCTTGGGTGACTGGTTCAGTTGGTGGAAACATTACATCTTCTTTAGATGCGATGCAAATTCACATGTTGACTGAAAGATGTCTAATTGTTCAAGGTGCTAACAATTTCATGTTAATGAAGTAAGCAACTTATTATTTAAGGATCGAGGCTTCGGCCTCGACCCTTTCTTTTTATTAATTTATATTATATATTATTATGGCAAAAAAACAAATAAAAGCCTCATACCAAGGAGATCCTGGTGATGAGCACGTAGAACCGGTTGTAACACAACCAAAAAAAGTTGAACCTAAAAAACCTACTTGGGAAGTAAAAGATAGAAGGTATGTTCTTAAAAGAGGATTAAGCCCTTTAACTTACACTATACAATCAGATGGTTTAATGTGGTTTGATGATAAATTAGGTTATGAAAGAGAGATAAAATACTGTGAAAATCAAAAAACAGTTTTTGTTGACGAAATGAAAGGCCAACACCGTTTATCTCATATAACTTTTCAAAATGGAATGCTATTAGTTCCTAGAGAAAAAAGAACTTTACAAGAGTTTTTAAGTTTGTATCACCCAAAAAGAGACAAACTATATGAAGAGATTAAACCAAAACAAATAGCTAAAAACCAAGTTGAAATGATGGAACTTGAAATTGACGCTTTAGTAATGGCTAAAAATCTAGATATAGACATGATGGAAGCTATAATGCGTACAGAGATTGGATCTGAAGTATCTAGCATGAGTTCTAAGGAGCTTAAAAGAGATTGTCTACTGTTTGCAAAAGAAAACCCAGAGTTGTTCTTAGATTTAGTTAATGACGATAATATCGTAGTAAGAAACATTGGTATTAGAGCTGTTGAAGAAGGTATAATAACACTTTCGCCTGACAATAGAACTTTTAACTGGGGATCTAACGATAGAAAACTAATGAATGTTCCGTTTGACGAACATCCATATTCAGCTTTAGCCGCTTGGTTTAAAACTGATGAAGGTATGGAAATATACAATAGTATAGAAAAGCGATTAAAATAATCAAACTGTAGAGGCGGTCGCCCTACGGGGCGATCGTAACTACTAAAATATAAAAATATGCAATCAAGAGGATTAGGTGATACAATACATAAAATAACAAAAGCCACAGGCATACATAAGGCTGTTAAAATGATAAACAAAGATAAGGACTGCGGGTGTGGTGATAGAAGAGCAGCGCTTAATAAAATATTTCCTTATAAAAAAAATAAATAATGATAAGTATAGATAGAGTATATCAAAAAGTTTTAATATTAGCTAACAAAGAACAAAGAGGTTATATAACGCCCCAAGAGTTTAACCAGTTAGCAGATCAAGCTCAAATGGATATATTTGAGCAATATTTTTATGATATTAACCAGTTTAATAGAGCTGGTGGTAACGGCGAGCAGTATGCTGATATGATGGATATACTTGAAGAAAAGCTTTCAATATTTGAAAAATACAATCAAGACTTAGCTAGTAACGCTGGTAACACTGGTAAATTACCTGCAGAGTGTTATAAACTAGGTCAAGTTATATTTGGAACATTTGACAGCGATGGTGTTATTGTAGCTAAAATAAAAGTTAAAGACATAAACAGAATACTTAATACACCGTTAACAGCACCAACACTAGAAAGACCAGTTTACATTAGAGCTAACAACCACGCTAGTTATGATATTGAATTATATCCGACTACGTTTGCTTCAAATAACCGAATGGATGATGTTGCTGTAAACTATGTTAGAAAACCACTTACACCTAAATGGACATACACAATAGTTAACGAACAAGCTTTATACAACTCATCAGCTGCAGATCATCAAGACTTTGAACTACACGCATCGGAAGAGCAAGAGTTAGTTTTTAACATATTAGAATTAGCTGGTATAACAATTAACAAACCAGGTATAGTTCAATTAGCAGATAAAGAAAACATGCAAGATGTACAAAACGAAAAAATGTAATATATGCCACTACTAACACAAACAAACTCACAATATTATAACTCTAGTAATGCTGCTAACTACGGTGACTATCAATATGTAAAATTTAAAGATATAGTTAATCAATTTATAATAGCTTATGTTGGAGGTGATAAAATAATTTCTAAAGTTAGAACTACTGACGTTGCTTTTCATGCACAAAGAGCTTTGCAAGAGTTTAGCTATGACGTTTTTAAAAGTGTAAAATCACAAGAAATAGAAATACCACCATCACTAAAAATGATACTTCCACAAGATTTTGTAAATTATGTTAAAATAACAAAAATGGGTGACCACGGTACTGAGCTACCTCTTTACCCTACAATGAGAACATCAAACCCTATAGCTATATTACAAGATGGTAATTTTGAGTATACATTTGATGGTAGTGGTAACTTGTTAACTGCTTCAGAGTCGGACACGTGGTCTGCCTTTAAAACAGCTAACGAGGGAACTTCAGGTTCTAACGAAGAGTTTGAAGATGAGCTGCACAACAAAAGTATAGGTACTAGATATGGTATAGATCCGCAGCACGCTAATCAAAATGGATCTTTTTATATAGATTATGTAAAAGGATTTATACACTTTAGTTCTAACTTAAGTGAAAAAACTGTAACTTTAAAATATATAACAGATGGCTTAGGAACTGCAGAAGATATGATAGTGCATAAGTTTGCTGAAGAAGCTATGTATAAATATATAGCTCATGCAATACTAGCTACTAAATCAGATACACCTGAGTATTTAGTACAAAGATTTAAAAAAGAAAAAAGAGCGGCAACAAGAACTGCTAAACTAAGATTATCAAACATTAAAATTGAAGAGCTTACTCAAGTAATGAGAGGTAAGTCTAAACAAATAAAACACTAGTATATGCCGGAAATGAAGCACAATTTTACTAAGGGTCGTATGAATAAAGACCTAGACGAAAGATTGGTACCTAAAGGTGAATATAGAGATGCTTTAAACATAGAAGTCTCTACATCTGAAGGTAGCAACATGGGGGCATTGCAAACCACACTAGGTAATTTAATAGTGTCTGAGCCTAACAATGGTGTTATTACTTTTACAGGTGATCAACCTAGCGTTGTTGGTAAAATAGAAGACGGTAAAAACGATAGAATAATTTATTTTGTAAACAAACCTGTAGACGAAGCTGGTAAAGGTGAGGATTTAATAATAAGTTATAATGTAAAAAGCGGAGTTTCTGAGGTTGTTTTTAGAGATATATGGCAGTTTGAAGCTACAGTATCTCAAACAACAAACAACTCTGCATTTTTTTATGTGTATGATACTCATGGTGTAAAACCAAACATGACAATACAAAATGTTACGTCGCCTATGTCAGCATCTGCTACTTGGCCTTTTCAAGCACAAGTACAAACTGTTTCTCAGGCAGATAATAAAGTAACATTAAAAAATAACGACGCAACAAACAGCTGGGCTTTAAATGATGTGATTCGTTTTAATAGTAGAAGAGTATTAAACTTTAAAACAAGGTCTGAAGATAACAATTTAATAACAGCAATAAACATTGTTGACGACATGTTGTTTTGGACTGATAACGATGATGAACCTAAAAAAATAAACATACCTAGATCTATACTAGGATCACAAAACTCTCCTGGAACACCTACAGCTATAACTGGCGAGTTTTTACCTACTAAGTTAATAGTTAATGGTGGTAATACAATGACAAGTTCTCTTGGTACAGTTTATGACAAGGGCTATGTTGAACATTCTCATGTTACTGTAATACGCCAAGCACCAACATTACGACCTAAAATTCATGTTGCTAAAACAAAAAGAAATGTAGCTTACGACTCAGCGTCAGATTCTTTTACATCTGCAACAGTATCTGCATCTACTTTACCTATAAATTTTTACGATTCAGCTGGTGATATTTTAACAAGTGGTGATACTATAACGTTAAGTATTTCTAACAACGCTGTTTTAGATTACGTTCCTGGAGATATTGTTGTTTTAAATTTAACAGATTTAGATGTTGATGAAGGTGTACAAGAATTTGCTATAATGGCTACAGTGTTAACTACAACTATAACACAAAGTGGTTTACAAGATATAGAACTTCAAATAGATACAATTGATGAAGACATTGAAAATGTCGATGAAATATGGCAAATAACTTTAAAGCAAGAAAAGCCTTTATTTGAATTTAAGTTTCCAAGATTTGCCACAAGATATAAATATGAAGACGGTGAATACTCTGCTTTTAGTCCTTGGTCAGACGTTGCTTTTATACCAACTGAGTTTGATTACTTACCTAAAAAAGGTTATAATCTTGGTATGGTTAACCAAACAAGATGGTTAGCAATAAGAGATTTTATACCTTATAATTTACCTTTAGATGTTGTTGAAGTAGACATACTTTACAAAGAAGAAAATTCACCAAATATATATACAGTAACAACAGTAAAAGGACCTAAACTAAACCCAGTAGAAGATCCAGATCCAGAGTTTGAAAGCAGAGCTTTTATTAATGGACTACTAACAACGGTAGGTAATACAGGGTTTTTTGTACTAGAAAAAGATTTAATACATGCTACTTTGCCTGCTAACCAGCTGTTAAGACCTTATGACAATGTGCCTAGACAAGCAAAAGCACAAGAGGTTAGTGCTAATAGAATTATCTACGGTAATTACTTGCAGCAATATAATTTATTAAAAGGTGGTGGACAGGCTTACAGTCCTGAAATGGAAGTTATGATTGTTGATAGAATTAACACTTACGACACAATAAATTACAAGCCAGGTGTTCAGCAAGGTACTTTACAAAGTGCTTCAACTAACTCTACTACTATTACAATAACAGCTGCACAAGCTGCTAACGTTAGAGTAGGTTCAAGAATATATTGCAGTGGGTTAACTACAGTTGCTTATGTAACCGCTGTTAATACTGCTAACGGACAAATAACTTTATCAAAAGCTGTTACAATAGCTAATGGAGCTACTGTTAATTTTAATGAGAATACAACAAAAATATCTACAGTTGTAAAACAGCCAGAAAAGTCTATAAAATCTATGCGTACTTATCAAATGGGTATTATATATACTGATGAGTTTGGTAGAGAAATACCTGTACAATCAAATGACTCTGGTACTTTTACTGTAGATAAAAATAGAGCTAACAAATACAATCAAATAAAAGTTAGGATGCAAACAGGTCCGCCAGCATGGGCTAAGCATTTTAGATACTATGTAAAAGAAACATCTAACGAGTATTACAACTTAGCAATGGATCGTTGGTACGATGCTCAAGACGGTAACATATGGTTGTCTTTTCCTTCTGCTGAAAGAAATAAAGTAGATGAAGAAACATTTTTAATACTTAAAAAAGGACATGACTCAGACCAATTTGTTAAAGAAAGGGCAAGATATAAAATACTAGCAATAAGTAATGACGCTCCTGACTTTATAAAAGAAGATAAAACTTATTACGAGTCTAAATCTTTAACGTTTGAGCAAAATGGTTTGATTAGAACTGGTAGTGATTTTTTTGCAATAAAAAATACAGATATTACAGAGTCAGCTATAGACCAAGCTGTTACTGACATACAGTCTGGTAGAGGTGAGTTTGAAGTAAGAGTAACTGTTGGTAATAAAAAGTCAGCGTGGTATAATTTAAGTATAGTGACTGTACACGAGCAAAGCCCATCTCTTTACAAAAGATTTATTGTTGATAGACCTTTTGAAGATGACACTGCATTTTCTTTAAACAGTGGTGGTAACGCACACGTTTCTGGCACAAGAATAGAAATACAGCAGACTATAAGAAAAAACAAACCAGAGTTTGATGGTAGATTTTTTGTTAAAATATTAAGAGATACTATAGTAGAAAAATACGTATATAGAGCAAGGGAAAAGGAAGCTGTAGAATATGTTGTTAGACACGCTAGACGTCACCATACTCTTTGCTGGAACGGTGATGAAGAAAAAGACTTTTGGGAAGATGGACCTGGTAGCTACAGTTGGAGTAGTATAATAAATCAAACACAAAACGGAACAACTGACAAAACAGGTTGGTTTATTGATTATGCTGTTGGTCCTTATCAAGGAAGAAACTCTGGTACCATAAGATACGATCAGGGTATTGGTTTTTACAAACCTAAAGCAGGTGGTAATACCAACGGTAGTTTTTTACAGTTTTCATATTCGCACTTAAATCCTAACACAAGAGATTTAGACGCAGCTAACCATCAAAGCGAACAAGAATTTAAAAACGCGTTAGAAACGCCAGGTACATTAATAAGATGGAGTGACGATCCAGACCAAGTTGTTTATGAAATACTAAACTCTTTTGGTTATCCAGCAACTAATACTAGTGGTAGATATTTTAATGACGCAAAA
>TARA_R100001440_G_scaffold75746_1_pt1 | contig 11999 bp, 4 predicted proteins | sample TARA_R100001440 | Tara Oceans TARA_R100001440 (sample SAMEA2622112) | marine metagenome | biome: marine biome (ENVO:00000447); feature: surface water layer (ENVO:00002042); material: "saline water (ENVO:00002010), including plankton (ENVO:xxxxxxxx)" | depth 5 m
GGAAAATTCTACTTTTGATCACCGCTGTTTTTCGGGGGGATTACCGAAGCACCTAGAAACCTTCTTCCATCTTGGCCGTATTTCCGCATTGGATTTAAACTTTATGAGTCAGCAATTCGAGCTCACGAAACCCAAAGTAACGCACGCCTTAGAGTATCAGTTGGTCCTCCCCTGTTTTCCAGGAAATTACCAGTACCAAACACTCGCATTGAAACCGCAAAAGTCAATATTGTCATAATGAAGTGGTGAGGCATCAAACGATGCCTCACCATTCATAGATCAGACGCTGGACTGCCAGGAACTGGCTATAGCCGCTTGAACCTGATTCTCCTGCTGTTGTGTCAATGTCATCTCTCCGCCTTCGGGCTGACCAAAGGCTGCCATCGCGGTCACCAACTGCTCCAGTTGGTTAGCAGATATCAACATATCATCCGTTTGGACACTATTCAGTTTCTGTGCAGGATCGGCAAACCAATCTTGCACACGTACCTGGTCATCACTTCCGAGCAAATTTGAAACCAGGTCATCTCCGTCACGCGAGAACCACAATTGGGATTCATCAATACCACCGGCGAAGTGCAATTGATCATCACCCTCTCCATTGGACATATTATTGATCGTATCCTGACCATCGCCAGCGGTGACGCGATAGATGTCGTTACCTTCTCCTCCAATGAGATAATCATTGCCCAGACCGCCAACGAGGGTGTCATTTCCAGCGCCGCCGTCAATGAAGTCTGCATCGGACGATGCCAGAATGGACTCGGCAGCCGCCGTGCCGACTACAACATTTCCAAAGCCACGTTCATCGGGCAACCCTTGGTAGTCAGGTGATCCTTGCGGATCCGGATCACTCAATCCGAAGGCCCCAAAGATTTGACCTGAGGTGAGCTGACCTCCCGATCCAAATTCAATCCGGTCCAGAGACTGATCACCGCCCGAAAAGAAGTTTTGAATAGTGACGGAGTCTGAACCGCCACTAACCTGAAGAACCAGGCTGTTACCTGATTTCATCAAACCGCTGGCAACCTGATTGAAGGTGATGTCTTCGAAGTACAGGATGTCATTACCGCCCCCCACGTTATCGATTACATCTTGGCCATCGCCAGAGCTAAAGTGGTACGTATCGTTTCCACGCCCTCCGATTAACGTATCGGCTCCAAGACCACCACTCAAACTATCGTTGCCGTTACCGCCTTCCAAGCGGTCGTCGCCAGCTGCGCCTGCCAAGGTGTCATTGCCATTGAAACCTTGAACCCGATCGTTGTTTGAACTTCCATCCAAGGTGCTATCGTCACCGGATGTCCCTTCAACACTCTGGGAAAATCCAGCTGGTGGCGTCGGCTCAGACAAGCCAAAGGCGCCGTATATCTGACCGGACGTTAGTTGCCCCCCTGTCTCAAACTCGATGGTTTCGACAACGGCGTCGCCACCAACGAAGAAGTCCGTCAGGGTGACCTGATCAGGTCCACCATTCACCTTGAGTACCAAATCGTTCCCGGATTTCATCAAACCTGAGGCAACTTGATTGAAGGTGATGCCAGCGCCGAACCTCAACACATCGGCGCCCCCGCCTTCCTTGAGCACATCCTGGCCGCCAGTGAAAATATAGGTATCGTCTCCTATGCCCCCTTCAAGGCGGTCATTGCCCTGCCCCCCGGCCAGCGTGTCGTTGCCGACACCACCGACCAGAATATCGTTTTCGGCGCTACCTGAGAGAGTATCGGCACCGCCCAGTTCGGGCGTTGGCGTGGCACCGGGATCTGGATCAGTCCCCGGATCACCTGCGTCGCCGGAACCATCGCCAGTCCCGGTCCCATCGTCGGGATCGCTGGTACCATTCGGCAATTCAGTAAGAAGACCGGGAATACTGCTCGCCATGATCGCGTTGCCGCCATCGGTAGGCTGAACATAGGTAATCGCGTTATCGCCCCCAAGGAAGTGGTCAGTTACCCGAACCTGTTGTTCAAGGTCGCCGTCAACCAAAATGACAAGATCATTCCCATCTTGGTGGTAGCTTAAGCGATTGCGGTCAAGACCATCCAGGAAGAATACGCCGTCGGAACCACCGCCCTGATTGTCGATCACATCAACGCCCTGGCCGGCCTTGTAGTAGTAGCTGTCGTTACCAGCGCCACCGATTAGCATATCGTCACCGTCTTCACCGACCAGCACATCATTGCCATCGCCGCCGAGCAGGATGTCGTTGCCACTTGCGGAACCGCTACCATTGCCACCATAGAGCTGATCATCGCCAGCGCCGCCTTCGATCTGATCGTCGCCACCCATAGCAAACAATGTGTCGTCGCCAGCGAGACCTTTAATCAGGTCACTACCGTTTCCACCGGACAATTGCTCGCCGGCACTGGTGCCGGTAACCACCGAATCAAAGTTACCGTCTGTTTCACCAGCCGCTACGCGCTGATTAATCTGGGAGGTCGAGAGCATAAAGCCGCCATCGGGTTGCACCCAATCGATAGCGTAATCTCCACCAAGGAAGTGGTTGACTACACGTACGCTGCCTTCGGCGCCGCCATCAATGAGCAAGACGAGGTCATCGCCATCCCGAGTGAAGCTGATACGTTCTTCGGTCGCTCCACCTGTGAACAAAACGCCATCTGTGCCGCTATCAGCGTTGTTGATCGTGTCATGCCCGTCGCCAACAGCAAAGACGTACTTGTCGTCCCCTAAGCCGCCAGTAATGACATCATCACCTGTACCGCCACTCAACTGGTCATTGCCGTCACCGCCATCGAGGATATCGTCACCTGCACCGGCATTGAAGAAATCATCATCGGCACCGCCGTTAAGCTGATCACTGCCCTCGCCGCCGAACAGGCTGTCCTCACCGTCTCCGCCCAGAAGCACATCATCTCCGGCGCCCCCTTGCAGGGAGTCGTCACCAGCACCACCGTCCAAAGTGTCGGCGCCTGCACGCCCGACCAGATTGTCGTTTCCAACGCCTCCTATCAGGTGATCATCACCTTCTTCGCCATCCAGGTAATCATCACCAGCCTCGCCATGGAGCACGTCATTTCCGGTACGGCCCCACACTTTGTCGTTTCCTTCACCGGCGTAGACTTCTTCGTTGAGGTCACGGTAGCCCAATAGGGTATCTGCAGCGCTGGTTCCAACGGTTACAGACGCTTCTTCGACATCAAGATCAGACCATTCCGTACCATCCGCGAAAACAAAGCGGTTGACCTTGAAGTGATCGTTTGGCTCCTGGAACCAATTCTTGATGAGTATGCCGTCAGTGCCATTGGCGTGATTAATCTGCAGATCAGCGCCGTGTCGTGTGAAGGAGAGATCGCCAGCGGCGATTGCCGGGCCAAATTCCAGGCTGTCGGTTGAAGGCGCAATATTGCTGTAGGCCTCTCCTTGAGGGGTCTCAGTTAAGGTGTCCTGGCCATCACCAAGGTTGAAGCGGTAGGTGTCGTTACCGTAGGAACCGAACAACTGGTCATCCCCAGTGCCGCCCTCCAGGATATTAGACGTCTCCTGCCAGGCGTCCGTGTTTGCAACCAGAATATCGCTACCGGCTCCTCCCAAAAGCGTATCAGAGCCCTTGCCATGAATCTCATCGTCGCCGGAATCTCCAGACAGGACGCCTTCACCCTCCAGGTAATCGTTGTCATCGCCACCCGAGAGTTCGCCGCTGCCATACAACTCGTCATCACCGGCACCACCGTTCAGAGTGTCAAGGCCGCTGCCGCCGCGCAGAACGTCGTTGCCAGCATCTCCATTCAGGGTGTCGTCGCCAGATCCCCCGTTCAGCGCATCGCTTCCATCGCCACCCGACAGGAGGTCAGCCCCAGAACCACCAAAGAGAGCATCATCGCCCTGACCGCCATAAAGCTCGTCGGAACTGTCGCCGCCATAGATTGAATCATTGCCATCTTCGCCGAACAGGACGTCACTGCCTTGCTCGCCATGAAGCGTATCCGAACCCTCTCCGCCATGCAGTTCGTCGCCTGATGCACCGCCGTGTAATTCATCGTCGCCGACATCGCCGTGGAGCGTATCCTCCCCTTGGCCGCCGTCCAGCATGTCATTGTCGGCACCGCCATGAATGATGTCGTCACCTTCGTGCCCGTATATCTCATCAACACCAGCACCGCCATTGATGGACTCATCGTTACTAAAACCAGCAATCAGGTCATCACTGGACGTACCCTCGATAGCTTGGGCCATCAAATCGTCAAAGTCCCAACTGATGCCGTCAGAGAAATTGACCATTTCGAGACTGGCAGATTGCACAACTGTGTTCGTGCCATCGTACTGGCCTTCGACTAATACGGAGTCACCAGTGGATGGAATGGTGATACGAAGATGGTTACCTTCCCGGCGAACCACAACTTCTGAAGACGCAACATCGATAAATTCAATACGATCCTGACCATCCGTGTCGTAAACACGATCTGTGCCATCGCCTTTGCTGAAGCGATATGTATCATCACCTAGTCCTCCTTGAAGGTAATCATCGCCTGCCCCGCCTGAAAGAAGGTCAGCACCGGCATCGCCATGTAGGTCATCCTCGCCTTGGCCGCCGTAGAGCTTATCTGCGCCATCACCGCCACGAAGGGTATCAGCCCCGTCATCGCCGTACATCGCGTCCTGCCCCAATCCACCCTCAATTACGTCGTTTTCGTCACCTCCCCGAATCGTATCCGCACCTTCATGCCCAAAAATCTCGTCAGCACCGACTCCGCCATTGATGGATTCATCGTGGCTGAAGCCATGAATCAGGTCATCACTTGCCGTACCCTTAACCGCTTGAGCCATCAAATCATTAAAGTTCCAGCTAACGCCGTCAGAGAAATCGACGACTTCAAGACTAGTCGATTGAACCTCGATGCCGGTGCCATCGAACTGGTGTTCAATGAGCACAGAGTCTCCGGTGGACGGAATGGCGATACGGAGGTGATCACCTTCGCGACGAATCACCACCTCGGAAGATGCTACATCGGTAAACTCGATTCGATCTTCGCCCTCGGCATCATAAACCGTGTCGGCACCATCGCCTTTGCTGAAACGATAAACGTCATCGCCCTGCTCACCTTTGAGGCGGTCATCACCTTGACCACCTGACAGCAGATCGGATCCCCCGCCACCGTATAGGTTGTCTGCTCCTGCGCCACCCTGAAGGATATCTTTACCGTTGCCGCCGTAGATATAGTCGCTGCCCTCGCCGCCTTCTAACGAATCATCACCATCGTGGCCGTAGAGACGGTCCTCTCCGGCATCTCCTGACACTATGTCGTCACCGTCCTGCCCCTGAAGATTGTCGTTGCCGTCACCCCCGTTTAGAACGTCGTCGCCTGCAGCGCCATAGATGTGATCGTCGCCGCCTTTACCGTCCAGAGTGTCGGCATCGGCGTAGCCGTATAGTTGATCAGCCCCATCAGTACTTTGTTGAACCAGGCCTTTTACGGTGTCGATGTCCCAAGCGGTACCATCGGCAAACTCTATGGTGTTCAGTGCATAACCGCCTGTTGCATCGCCGTTGAAATAGTTCTGCACCGTAATTACTTCACCGGTGCTTTGAACCGTCAGCAGTAGGTTGGTAGTGAAACGGGTGGCCCCAACGTCACTTGGTTCAATCCCTTCCAGAATGCGGAGAACGTCGTTGCGACTTTCTCCGTAATCTTGGTTATTGATCGTGGTATTGCCATCGCCAGCTTTGAACAGATAAGTATCGTTGCCCGCGCCGCCTGATAGGTAGTCGTTGGTGCCTGAACCACCTTGAAGGGTGTCATTTCCGCTACCGCCATACAGATAGTCACGGCCCTCACCACCGTTCAGTAGATCATCGCCATTATGGCCGTAGAGGTGGTCATCTCCGGCATCTCCTGACACGACGTCATCACCGTCCTGGCCCTGAAGGTCGTCGTTGCCTTCACCCCCGTTTAGAACGTCGTCACCTGCAGCTCCATAGATGGTATCGTCGCCTCCCATACCAGCCAGAATGTCGGCATCGGCGTAGCCGTACAATCGATCAGTGCCTTCAGTGCCCTGCTGTACCAGCTCTTTCACTGTGCCGATGTCCCAAGTGGTACCATCAGCGAACTCAATGGCGTTAAGCGCGTATCCCCCCGTTGCATCGCCGTTGAAGTAGCTCTGGACCGTAATCACTTCACCGGTGCCTTGAACCGTTAGCAGCAGGTTAGTGCTGGAGCGGGTGGCTTTAACATCGCTCGGATCAACGCCGTCCAACAAGCGCAACACGTCACTGCGCTCTGAGCCGGTGTCGTGATTGCTGATGGTGGTGTCGCCATCTCCGGCATTGAAAAGGTAAATGTCGCTACCAGCATCACCCGACAGGTAGTCATTGTGACCAGCACCGCCGCGTAAGGTGTCATTGCCGGCACCACCATAGAGTCGGTCACGACCATCACCACCATTCAACAGATCATCGCCCGCGTTACCGTAAAGGTTATCGTCGCCAGCATCGCCATTCACTGTGTCGTCGCCATCTTGGCCTTGAACACTATCGTTGCCTTGGCCACCATTCAGAACATCGTCGCCCGCCGCGCCAAACACGACGTCGTTTCCGCCCGCACCATCCAAACTGTCTGAGCCAGCGTAGCCGTACAACTGGTCCGCACCCTCGGTGTTTTGCTGAACTAGGTCTTTCACCACGTCAACATCCCACACGGTACCGTCGGTGAACTCAATGGCGTCAAGCGCGTAGCCAGCGGCCCCATCGCCATTAAAGTAGCCCTGCACCGTGATAACCTCACCGGTGCTCAGAACTGTCAACAGCAAGTTGCTACTAGAGCGTGTGGCTTTAACATCGCTTGGATCTACGCTACCAAGGAAGCGCAATACGTCGTTCCGTTCCGCTCCGATGTCGTGGTTATCGATGGTGGTGTCGCCATCCCCAGCATCGAATTGATAGACGTCGTTGCCTGCATCGCCGGATAGGTAGTCATTGGTACCTGCGCCACCACGCAAGATGTCGTTGCCCGTGCCACCATAGAGATAGTCGCGGCCGTCGCCGCCGTTCAATACATCATTGCCAACTTGGCCATACAGTTGATCATTGCCCTCATTCCCAGTAAGAGCATCTTCTCCATCCCCTCCATAGATGCGGTCATCACCATCTCCGCCGCGCAGTTCGTCGTGTCCTGCTCTCCCTTCTATTGAATCATCCCCTCCATACCCAGCTATAAGATCTGCAGAATCAGATCCTGTAAGATGGTCATCTCCAGAACGAACCACGCTGAGCATTGAACCCTTATTCACGGGCGATAACTTGCTCGCCTCCTCTTCGAGAGCAGTGATAAGATCGCGACTCATTTCATTCGTGTAGGGGGTAACGCCTTCAATCACTTCAATAAAGTCAGCTAAGTCAGAGGCTGCAGCGAACCATTCGTGAACAAAAAGGTCTGCAAATAATGCACTTACTCTCGTAAAGTCGGCTTTCCACGTAGAACCCTCTTGACTAAACGAAACTAAACTCATTGGCAATTTCGCATGACTATTAGCCATCAACTGAGCGTAAACTGATCTCTCCAACCCTTCATATACTCGCTCTAGATTCTGTGCGTATCTTCGATTGGGGTTTTCCTGAAGCGCTGGCTGGCCCCAAAAAGTCTCCAGAATACCAAGTTGCTGCCCGTCAATGTAACTACCGCGGCTGGACGGTGCAGTGTTTTCCTGGCCTGCCCAGATAGTCAAAATATCTCCAATCAGCTCTTTACGCGAAGAAGAATTTTGTTCGTTAACGAACTCTTCCACCTTCTCCTTGAGTTCGCCATTGGAGCCCAAAGCAATCGCCTGGTGCAGGCTATAGGCGTTACCAAAACCCACCGCGTCCGGCAATGCAGTGATGTCATCCGAAACCGTGATCCCCTCTCCATTGTGGATCTCAACGGGTACTGTATTGCGTCGATCCGAATCAAACCACAAGGTATTGGTTAGCCCTGAAGTTCCATCTTCAAGCGAGTAAACGCTTTCTTCTCGATGTTGGACATTATTGCTATCCATGAATTCATTCGTTTCATAACTAACACTAATTGATTCGACACCCAGATCTTCAAGTGTTTTGAGTTCACCTTCGTTAGCCAAACCGTCACTATTCTCGTCCTGCCAAATTTGTAAATTGCCGAAAATGGCATCTTCGCTATTTAGTGTGCCATCACTATTCTCGTCAAACTCAGCCAAGGCCTCGTAACCGTTTTCCGCAAACTCGCCTGAAGAAAGCAAAGTTTCGGTGCCAAAAAGCTCGGCACCGCCATCTATAGATTTGTTGTGATTCCGATCTAAGACTAGAAAGCCATCTGTAGGTGCGACCCAACTGGTTTGCTCAGCAAAACCACTATTATCGAGGTCAAAATGGACGCCTTGGTCTTTCGCTAGGGTTTCCACCGATCCATCCCCATTTAAATCCAAAGCCAGCGGGTCACGTCGAGGCACCGGCGGCGTGGGTGGCGGTGGTGGTGGCGGTAGATCTAGATCTTCTGACTCTGCGGAACCAAGACCAATACTGTTGAAAAATTTATTGGTCGCCATTAAGAATCGATACAATGATTCTGTGAATTCTCTTTCTCTTTGCGCGGCCTCCTCAGGCTTAAAAGTCGGTTGTTCAGCAAACTCCACAAAGTCGGTAATTTGGTCGACAGCCCAACCCAATGGGGCACTAAGTGTACCGCCTGCAATAATGTCTAATGACTCTCTCAATAGTTGTCCCTGTTCCCATTGAGAAAGCTCGCCGTCCTTTGTTTTTTCTATAAACTCATTTCCATACTCTAGAATTGTTTGAGCAGCATCCGCTTGTTCCTTGAAATCTTTAGTGCCATAACCAGGCCCACCAACAATAGCCATCCCTTGCTCCTTAAAAAATCATTTAAAACTCGCCGTAGCCTTCGTCGACAAGATAAGTATATACATAAACAGGTACTGAAAACTCTCCGTTCGCCAAGTACATCTCAGAAATAATGGCAAGCCACAGTGCCTCAAGCTCACCACCTTTTTTTGAACTAAATACGACTGAATTATAAAATGGTTTAATTGAACTCATTTCATTATAACATTCTCCACACCCTTCGTTTTTGTACTCTAAATTCCTAATCTTAAAAAGAGTTAGCAAATCTTTAGTTAAATAAAGAGGAAATCTATCGTACCTTAAGTCATTTAAATAAAAATTTTCCGCAAACTTAATTGCTTTCTCTGACTCTGTTATGCTCCTATCGACACTTTTGTGGTCTTTCCCCAAAAACATACCCGCAAGAACTAAGTTTATTTGCGCACACTTGTTATTTTTTTCTATACAATGATTATTGAGAAGTCTCTTTATTTCTTCGTTGGATAAATTTCCAAGTACAGCGGGTATCATATATTTATTTATGATATCAAATTCTTCTACGTTAAACTTGTTAGAATTAAAATAGGCTTGTCTTTCTTTTATATAAACAACAGCCCAGCTAATATTTTCTTTACCTCTATCGTTCAATAGTTTGATTCCAGCATAAGAAAATATAAATAAAACAATTAAAGATATAAAAATATAAATGATTTTTTTAAGATAAATCAAAAACATCACCTCGTAAAAAGTTTAACCACTATCTTTCGCCGAGATTCCCCTAGTGATGACGAAGAAGTGAAGCCAAAAAATTGATAACTTTCGTTGACCCATTTCTGCCTCAACCGAGGCTTAATTTTGTCGCCAACATAACAGTATCATCTGTTATTAATATATCCGATTTATAATCTTTAAACTTGAATTCAAGTAATTATCGCAGTACCAACTCGACTCAATGATTACCCTGAGTTCTTGCAGACCTAGTTGAGTGCAATCACTGCTGTAGAAAGTTCAGTTAGTTGAATTCTACGGTCGATATCTTCCAGTTGTAACGTTTTAATATTTATATCACACATATTTAAACATCCTTGTCACATTTATATTCTTTGATATTTTCTATTAAATTAGTTGATTTCGAATCTTCTAAGTAGCTCAGGAATGATTTTTTATTTGATCTGATTTCAAGACATGGGTTTGCTCCATGTTCGAGTAGCAGTTCAACACATCTAAAGCCGCATTTGCCTCGCTCATATGCGAGATACAGAGATGAGAGACCATTTTGAGGCCTGAAATTGACATCGACGTTAGAGTTGTTAAGTACGTATTTAAGAGTTCCTTCATTGATAAAACGGAGCATTCCGGTGAAAGCCGTAAATTGATTAACATACATCAGTTTGTTCAAATCAGGTTTCTGCGCAAGCACTGGCTTAAGTAATTGTAGATTGTTCTTCTGGGCGAGATACGTGGCAAAATACATGCGACCTTCTAGCTTATGATCAACATTACCGCCAGCATGAAGAAGCTCCTGGAGAATTTCAGGCCTATCGTAAACGACCGCTATGAACATTGAATTTTGAGGCTCACCCAATTTGTAGTTAGGATCTAACCCCTCAATAAGCAAAGAACGAATTACCTCTACTTCATTATTTTTTATAGCATCGAATGCGGTTTTTTGAATTTCTGGTTGTCGTTCTGAAGCGGTTCCCAGGGAAGCCATTAATAATAGAAATAGAAGAACTTTTTGTATGGATGTTTTCAAAGTTTTAAATAAAAACATAATTTTCACCTTTCTCCCAAACTCTCTTGTTTATAACGAAGCAGCGGTGACAAGAAGAACTCGATCACTCGTCGCTGTCCAGTTTTGACCTCAGCCGTAACCGTCATGCCCGGCGAAAGTTGAATGGGCTTCCCATTGATCTCCAAGACAGACTTGACTGGCGTTAACCGTGCTTTGTAAACCAGCCCGAGCTTCTCATCCTGGATTGCATCATTCGAAAGATCAGAAAGCTCAGCATCGATAACGCCGTATTTCGTGAAGTTGAATGTATCCACTTTGATTTCAGCCTTCTGACCAGAATGGATAAAACCAATATCCTTGTTCAGAAACTGCGCCTCGACCTCAACCGCGCCGCCTTCTGGGACGATCTTCATAACCTCCTGCGCTGGCGTAACAACGCCCCCGATGGTCGTAACCGCCAATTCCTGAACCGTTCCATCAATGGGAGCCTTCAACAGGTAGTTGCTACTGCGTTGTTCCGCTTTTAGCAGTTCCTCACGCAACATTGCCTCTCGAACAGTAAGCTCCTGAATTTCCTGAAGTGCATTCTTGAACCGTTCGGATATCATGATGTCCCGCTTTGAATCGTTCGCTGCGATACTGGCATTCAGTTGGTTAGTGCGTGCCGCCTGAACTGAAACATTCTGCTCAACCTCAATCTGTTCCTGTTTCACCTCAAGGAAATCCATGCGGGAGCCGGTGCCTTTTTGCTGTAATTGATCGTAGACGGCAACGCGCTCGTTCAGCACTTCCAGTAATAGGCGGTTTTTGTTGACCTCTGCCTTCACCATCTGTTTTTCAGCGAGCAGTCGATTGGACTCCTGCTGAATGTTTCGCAGATTTGCCGTTAGCTCCGAAACCTCCTGACCCAGAAGTGACTGATGAGCACTCACGTATGGGGCAAGATCCGGGTTGTCTGACATCAGAGTAAGTCCCGAAATGCCAGGATCTCTGAACCAATCCGCCAAAGCGGTCAGTCTGAGACGCTTCAAGGCAGCACCGCGCCACTCTTCCCTGAACCTGCGGACATCCGCTTGAGTGATATTGGTATTCAGAGTGATAAGCGGTTGACCTGCTTTTACACTTTGCCCCTCTTTGACGTGGATCTGTTCGATGACCGCGGTCTCAAGCGGCTGAATTACTTTTACCCGCTCACTTGGAACCACTTTCCCCTGCGCTACCGCAACAATGTCGATCTTTCCGAAGGTGGCCCACAAGACGGCGATAGCGAACAACAGCACGATGGCGTAGAGAATCACGCGCCCAATCGGGGACGCCGGTGTTTTCTCAATTTCGATAGCCGCCGGCATGAACTCGTAAATATCGCGTTCTGAAAGAACACTTTTGGCCTTGGACTTAGGGTTGCTCTGATCGGGTTCTACCCCGTTTCCACGGACGGTTTTAAAACGGCTGACA
>TARA_R100001440_G_scaffold68547_1_pt1 | contig 11995 bp, 5 predicted proteins | sample TARA_R100001440 | Tara Oceans TARA_R100001440 (sample SAMEA2622112) | marine metagenome | biome: marine biome (ENVO:00000447); feature: surface water layer (ENVO:00002042); material: "saline water (ENVO:00002010), including plankton (ENVO:xxxxxxxx)" | depth 5 m
GCCAACAGCATCTTTGTCAAGCTTCTTGATACGATCAAAGATTCTCTCGTTCACGTTGACAAACTTAGCTACCTGTCTTTCGTTGTATGAGCCCTGGTTAGCTACACCGCCAGTAGCTGCGTACTCAGCATCCATCTCTCTCATAGCATCATCAAACATACCTGATGTGATGTCACCTTTGTCTCTACGAGCTTTTAGATTCTCTACTATGCTGGCTCTAGTTTCTGCATTCTGCAGTATGGGCTGATACTCTGTAGTGAACTTACGTGCATCTCTAAGTATCTGTGTGCCCATGTTCTCATAGTCACCCTTATCTGCACGTTCATCTAGTATAGACCTATACTTATCTTCTAGTGCTGCCTTAGCTCCTTCATCTGGGGTAAGCGATATCATGTCAGCTATTGACTGGGAGAACTCATCATCTGCTTTCAGGTTGTCTGCAAATCTTGTTCTCAACGTCTCAGAGATCGCTACAGACCCTGGGTCGACGTATGTGCTTTGGTATGGATTAAAATTTAGTGGCATTATCTCTTAGTTCTTCTTATCATACCGCTACGTGCGATATAACCCCCTGACCTTTTTTGTTTTCTAGCATCTTTCAATGCTTGCTTAGCTGCAGCTTTCTCAGCTTCTTTTTCTGCTAAGTGTGCTTCGTATTCTTCTACTGTATCAAAGCCTGCTTTCTTTGCTTTGTCAAGGGCTTTTTGGTTCTTCTTAGCTTGTTTCTCATTAGCCTTAGCCTCTTGCATTCTTTCGCTCATCTCCCGACGCTTTTCTATAGCTCTAATGTCTGCACGCTCAAGAGCAGTTCTACCCTCTTTGTCTAGGGTATCGGCTACGTTTATTCTAGCAATTCTTTCTCCTGACTTGTATGCCATCACATCGCCGAGTGATCCAGCAACACCCTGTCCAAGTGCTTGCAGTGCACCAAACTTATTGGCGAACTCTTCTTGGTTCTGCATAAGAGCAAGATTTCTCATGTACTCTTGTGCTCTTTGGTTCTGCTGTATGTTGAACTGTGATGCTTGAGTTTGCATCATAGCTTCTCTTGCAGCCAACTGCATGTTAGCTTGCTGAGTTCTCTGATCGATCTGTCCCTTCTGTTGCTCAGCTTGACTCATAAGATTGGCATAGTTTGCTGCTGCTGCAGGTCCCATTGCCTGTCCTTCCATAGCGGCTAAGAGTGCCCCCATATTTTGGTCTACTCTGTCTTTATCTCTTCTACCACTTACTCTACCTAACTTAGGTGCTTGGTATGATTGTGGTGCATAACCACCAACTCTAGGTGGCTTCTGTGTAAGAGCATAGATGGGAGCTACTGCCTGTGCAGCCATAGCAGCTAGTGCCTCAGGTGGTACAGCCCTATTAGCTTTCTTCAGGTCTCTTATATTTTGCCTTAGTGCAGTGGTCTCCTCAACAGTTGATTCACTATCACCTGGCGTATTCGCTTTTATTTCATCTACTACCTCTTCTACTTTCTCTTCAGTTTTACCTTCTACCTTCTCAGCTCCTTCTATGTTAGCCACATCCTCTGCAGTGTTTGCTTCCCCTATCTGATCAATAACTGACTTAGATGTGTCTTGAGCTGTCTCCTGTTGTTCTTGAGCTCCTTCCTGTTGTGAAGCTGTAAAGTTATCCCCAAACTCACCCCATGCTCTTCTAATGTATGCATTCGTGTGTGAGCCAGACGGGTCAAGATCGAGTCTCTGTGCATCTTCTGGCATATTGGTATTCAACCATTGTCTAAATGCATCACCTTCCTCTTTATTAGCAAACACATCAAATTTAGGTCTTGACTGATTAGATGGTGCTGGTGGTGTAGTCTCTTGCGCCTCTTCATTAGCACTAGTCTGCACAACTGGTTGCTCTTCTTCTGCAGGCAACTCTGGTACTCTAGTAGTAATACCTAAAGTTGGGGTAGTCAGACTCAGACTAGGTGGGTTAAACTGTAGTGCATTAGTTTCAGCGCTTTGTGCTTTTTTCTTAGCACTAGGTTTACTTTTAGAAGATGCTAGTAAAGCATCTTTACCTAACTCAGTAGCTTTACCTTTAGTGATCAATTTAGCTGTAGTATGAGCTCCGTGAGCTATTTTACTTTTACCTACGTTCTTTAACAACATTCCTATTTTACTAGCACCTGCTACATTACCTATACCAGGAGTTGCAGCTGCTGTATCTAGAGCAGCAAGACCACTGTAGAAAGCTGCTTTATTCGTATTTCCCTTCTCTGCATATTTCTTAGCTCTATATCCACTAATCCCAGCATTAATTAAGTCGGCTCCGGCACTAACACCAGTCCCTACAAAAGGTATAGCCTCTGCTCCTATTGCTACTCCTCCCAATCCTACTTGAAGAGCGTCCACTGGATTATCCTTAATATATTCTGAAACAGCTTTACCTTTCTTCTTCAGACTCTCTAGATTCTCATCTGTCTGTCTCTTCATCTCTCTTGACTCATTCCTTCTCATCTCAGCCTCAGACATGTTATACAGCTTGTCTTTCTTCTCAGGTATTTTAGAAGTATCTATACCAGGACTTATACCACTACCCATCGCAGTATTACGCATGATCGATTGCATATACTCTTTAGCTTGAGCATCAGTACGAGTTCCTTTATAATTAGGACTCATGTAATCAGGTGAAGTGCCGTCCTGTGCCTTAATCTTAGCAATACCTTCCTTGAGTCCACCTGATCTCTTTATATACTTAGAGCCTCTAGGTCCATACTTGTTCTTGCCTTTTCTTTTCATATCATCTTCTTGGTCTTTTGCAAGCTCTTGGTAGTTCTTAGATATACCACCCTCTTCCATCTTCCTATGTATGTCAGCATATGATGTGTTCTTCCCAACACCATACTTAGCTTGTATCTTCTTGCCTACCTTATGGTGTTCACTAAAGATGTAATCAATAGGGTTACCATCAGCAGCAACTATTTTACGTTCTGTCTCACCCCCCTCTACCTCTATGTTATCTCTCTTGAGATCAATACCCCCTGACTCATGCTTTCTACCTTTATATAGCTTACCACCGTCAGGTAGTGGTACCATCTGTCCACCAGGCAACTTCATGCCCCCAGCTCTAGCTGTAAACTGTGCTTGACTAGCAAGAATGCCTGGTGTTTCTGCAGCTTGCTTCTTTCTAAGATCTGCTACAGCACTCAATCTTTCTTTCTCCTTTTTATTTTTACCACCAAAAGCCCCACCGATAGCACCAATACCTGCACCAATAGCACCACCAAGACCTGGGATAATCTTATTACCTATGTCAAATCCTCTACCTGCACCCTTAACAGCTCCACCTACAGCAGCTCCTGTACGCTCTCTCTTATCATTTCTAAGAGCATCAGATGCAGTAGTAGACTTCTTATTTATAAGCTTCTCTGCACCAGCAGCGAGCAAGTCTGTAGCTGCAGACACACTTACTTTACCTCCCTTAATACCCTTTAGAAGATCTTGACCCTTACCTGCCAGTGTCATACCAGCATCCTGGAAAGTCTTTCCTAGGTTTAGCCCAGTCTTTACACCTTCAGCTACGCTAGCTCCCGGAACTTGTAGTTGAGGTGCTGCTATATTCTGCTCAATAGCAGCTGGTTGTATGCCTGGTATCTGAAGGAGACCATCTTGAGCCTTCTTCTTTCTACTACCAAGATTACGCATGTTCTCAGCAAACACAGCCCTGCGCCTAAGAGTCATATCATCACTTCTCTTAGCCTTGTCTATACAGGCTTGTGTGACTCTACCACCACAGTATTCTGTAAAGGCACCTACAGTACCCTTACGCTTCATCTTATTACGTGCTTTTTGTATGAACTTTTTGTTTGCCATTATCTGTTAGATGCTCGGAACTTAGTACCTGCCGCATACAAATATAATAAATTTGTACTAGAGTTGTCATTGCTAAGTCTAACACCTAAATAGTGATCTACAAATCTTCTTCTATCATACCATACTTTATCTACATCTACGTATGCAGGGTTAACCACACCTTCTGATGTAAACATAGGCTCTGTTTCTGATGTAGTAGATATACTCTGTGTTATCTGTCCCACGACATTTACTGCTCCTGTGTTAATGTAATCGTTAGTAGTAGATGATATCAGAGATAGATCTCTGAATGAGTTTAGGTACCAAAACTTATCTACTAGTCTAGCGTTACTTAAATAGTTTATATTGGTTTTAATCCCTGATACTTGTGTAGAGTTATATACATAGAAAGAAGTGAAGCCAGGATTAGTTCTTGTTTCGTATTCTGTTATATACGTACCATCTTTCTTTACAATGTCTGCCCAGTAGCCTACAGAGCTAAACTGTTTAGATATTACTGATTGAGTATTGTCTATAAAGTCCAACTCAAATGGGTGCACTGTACCGTAGAAGTTACCTGGGTTTGCATTATTACTATGCTCCCACATACTTGTGCTGTTAAAGCTATAGAAGTTCTCAGGTGTACTTACGTACATCTTTGGTATATAACTATGTCTACTACCCCATACCTTTAATTCTGGATAGTAAGATAGTGTCCACCCTCCCTCAGTGAAAAACTTGGAATCATCATAGGATATTATTTGATTTGGATTTCCATCTGCATCAAGAGCTATGAAAACTAGACTACCTATCAGTGCTGCGTTCTCTGTAGTTAATATGCCATTTGCAGTAAGATATTCCTTAGTTATTACTAGAGTTATTACATCACCACTAGCTAAGTCGTCAACAAGGTCACCAGTTGGTATTATTTCACGCTTTGTTACTAGTACCCGCTTGTACTTAGGATCATAGCCACAAGTAAAACCAAACGCTACATCATTAGTAGGAGCGTCTAGTACTAGACTAGTTTCTTCTAAATTAACTCCTAATGTTTCTATTTGATATGGCATGTTCTCTCTAAACCAAGTCTCCATACCCATACTAATCTCCTCAACTCCCCCTGTGTACATGTAGCACTTGAAGTCTCTCTGAGATACCCAGAACCTACCATATGGAGTAGATACACCTGATAGTACTGATTTAGTACCACCAAAACCTAGTGCTGTTTCTCTAGCTTCCGCTGGTTCCTGTGAGAAAATATTACCACTACCCACAAATGCTGTAGCTGCGCTAATCTGCAACTCCTCTTTACCCCTCGTAATGAACAAAGATCTTTCAGTGTGCAATAACAACTGACCGTTCAAGGTAAATATTGTCCATATATCACCCCTAGTCTTAGGCAAATCTTTAAAGTCATTAGCTAAGAACTCCCTGTTCTTATCTCCAATAAACAACCCTGCCGGCTTAGATCTTATTACTCTAGTAGCAAACTCAAATATGTTCTCATCACCAGGCTTTCTCTTAGGGTATGGTCTAGCTACTCTTCTATCATTTAGCAATGAGTAGTCATCATTGTACAAAAGGTTATCCTGAGCAGTTTGATCATTGAGAGGTGTATCGAACAATACATCCTTTGCAAGATCTTTGTCAAAGAACTTTATATCTATACCCTTCTCTTTGTCTACACCGTGTCGTAGTCCTACATTATCATCGGTTTCACATAGGTAAGAGAATATTGTAGAAACAGGGTCTACTGTACCTTGTCTAAAGTTATCAGGATCATTTAAGACAGCGTTTAAAGCTCTTCTTCTATTAAACTCACTTTGAAACTGTGGTAATGCTGAGCCGCTAGCCTTAAATCTAAAGACTGACATCGCACCACTATCCCCTAAAGTACCAGTCCCAGAAGGGTCCATATCAAGAGGTATATCTGTTTGCACCCTGTATCTATTTCCTTCTCCAAGAGCTCCCAGAGTATTACCCTCTCCGAGTGTTTGGAAGAATGCATTCTTATTCTTTGGATCGTTGTCTTCTACATTACTGGTGCCTGAGAGAGTCATGGATATAGCTCCAGGATCACCTAACCCAGTAGCACCTCTAAAGTATGTATGACCATAACTTTGAGATGTAGTTCTAAAGGAGTACCTACTTATGTAAGTATCACCCCCGAACACAAAACCACTAGTAGCTGTACCATCATAGTAGTTATTTTCATTATATCCTGAAGGTGTAGTAGCGTCTACCTGACTATAGTCTATTACATTACCTGTAGATATATCTACAGATTCTGGGTTTATCTCTTTATAGTAGCCTGTCCATACTAACTCTTGCCTATCAAACGGATTAAACACATCTGTCTTGTAAGCGTTAAGGTTTACTATCCAGCTAGCAGGTAGACCGTTAAATCTATCTATGGGCTCTAGGGCATAGTTTCTACCTCTAAATGATTCAGCCAAACCTTGGGGCACATCACCAGGAAACAGAGCAGTACTACCCAATACTTCAAAATAAACCTCTCTTGGTATACGTGAGCTAGGTATCTTACATGCATCAGGGAAACACCATTTATCATCTCTACCCCATTTAACTACATCGTAGGGTTGATTTTGAGGGAATCCAGTGCCCTGAGTAATAGATCCATAAGCATCTTCACCAGTACCAAGACCAGGTTTTACACCTTTCAAGTGAGGTAGTCCTGCAACAAGACCAAGAGCAAGAGATGACTCACCACCCCTGTTATAGAATATGGAAGCACCTTGGAATGAATTAGCTTCAGGTATTTTATTATTTATTTTACCCTGTACATACTTTTTACTAGAGGGGTCTAAGGCGAACGTCCAGAAGTTCTGTAGTTGATAGTCGTCAGATGCCCACTTCCAATGTTTTCTCATAGAAAAAGCCATGGTCGATGCCTCACTTATATGGTCTCCACCTTTTATAAGGCTAATAGATTCCATAGCAGGGCCTGGCTTCAAGTAAGTAGATGCAACATTGACCTGTCCCTTCCAGGACCTTACCATAAGCTCTGTAGCTCTTAGTTCAGTTCCGTCAGGTTCTATACCTTTTTGTTTACCCTTCTTTCTTTTAAACAGACCACCCGTCCCGTCTGTGGGATTATCATTATATCCAAAAGGATTAGCTATATCCTCTGTAAGGTCAATAAATCTATCAGTTATATCGTATACCTCCCCATCACTGCTAAAGTTAGTAGTATTACCCAGATCTGGGTGTACCCAATCTAATGATGGGAAAGCTGTAACTGCAGTAGCACTACCTATTTGAGAGCCTACTTGAAGAAGATTACCATCAAGCTCATTACCAAACAAAGAGTTATCACCTGTAACATCTGCAGTTTTTGCGTATACGCTAGGTCCTCCTTGGAACGTTCTGAATATAGTAGCATACTGACATGATACGTGTGTTGCTGCAGTAAGATCAGGTTGTTTCCTGAGTATGTTAAAATCGTAGAATGTAAATACAGGATTGCCTACATATATGCCCTTTTCAATCGAAGGTATGTCAGTCTCTGTTATATTATCTAAGTGGTGTTTATTAGTACTGGCCACTTTCATAGAGAAGTCATCTGTATGGGTCAAACCACCATAGAGATAAAAGCCTTTTTGGAAAGGCCCTTTCTTCGCTAATAGTCTACTTTGTATTGGGATAGAAGCATATCTTGGATGTGCAGGCACAATCATGCTCTGTCCTAGAATAGTTTTATCTTCTTGCTTTCTCTTAGAATAGTATATCTTATACCCTCGTACTTGCTTAAGTATTATCTTGGGTATCTTAATATTGTCAAACTGTACGCCTAGTATTCTAGCTTTATCTCTGTTTACTATGTCACGTCCCTCTGTATTGTTTGCACCTAATCTAGCTTTTACTTTTGGATCACCGATGTCTAAGTTTGAACCAAACACAAGGTCTTGATTACTCTTCCAACTATTAAATTGAGACTCACCATCAACGATTCCACCACTAGCTAACTCACTACCTGTCTCTACATAGCTAAACTGGCCCAAGTTAGAAGGCATCTTATGGTGTCTTACGGCAAGGTTTCTTAAATCACTAGCATTATTATCATTAGTAATAGTTAGTTCGCCTCCAGTGGTTGAGTGTACACTTTTACCCTTAAAGTCATTGTTAATAGGATACCTTTCGTTTTCATTTTCCCAGAATCCCATTATTGGGGTCTTGGAACCTGCCTCACCATTTGCTTCATTAACTTTGTCAATTACCTCATCAACAATAGAGGTATCAGTTAACTTACCTATAACCATTTCAGGACCATAGGTCTCATACATCTCTTTAGGGTAAAACCCACCAAATCGAGATCTATGATGATCCCACCTTAGTGTATCACTACCTATTTTATCATTCTCACTTATATGGCTAATGCCAGCTACGTTTTCGTCTATGGTTACAGGGGGTCTGCCCGGTATGTGGTATGCCATAGTCTCTGACCCATCTTTAAGAATAAAAGATATGTAGAATCCATACACCTCACTTCTTCTAAAGCTCTTGTTCTTATAACTAAACGCATAATTCTTGTAGCCTTTAGATACCTTACCATTTACGTTTATAGAAGAGGACCAAGAGCTACTATCTCCTAAGAATGCAGTATCGTGCTCTAGAAACTCACGTAGAATTTCGAAGAAACTTTTTTGTATAACACCATTGTTTACATCGATAGTATTTACATTATCACCATTGCTGTTTTCATCAGTAGATACAATACTAAAGGTCTGCTTATTTCTAAAGGTCTGTCCTATCATACTACCAAAGGGCTGCAACATATTTGCATATCCTCTGTTTAATATAATTACGCTAATAACTCTATTGTCAAACTTCTCTATATCTTTTCTTATAGGCTTTGCTCGTATTTGACATGCGAATCTCTGATAGCCTATATCTTTACGACTCTTAAGATTTGCCAGATATAGTCTGTTGTCTAGCTGTGCTATGCCTTTTGCAGTATCGTATCTAACCTTATCAATTAGTATATCCTCTACTGGCACTGGTGTAGCATCCTCTAAGCCTGTATGCACTATCTCAAGAGTAAATCCATTTGCAGACAATCTTTTAGTTCTCTCAAGCTTTATAGCGGTGGTAGATCCTCCTACTGTTTTTATGATAGTAGGCTGTATGAATGTATAGTTGTTATTAGAAAAAGCCTGTATAGAAAACTTGATTGATTTATTAGTAGGAGTACCTGCAGGAGCTCCAACTATGCTGTCTACAGGCAAAGCTTCTTCAGTTGATGGGAAGATGTATAGTGGGTTAGATACTACAAAGTAGTCTGTCTCTAGGAAATTCTCATCAGAGTAGGCTAAAGCAAGCTGATATGCCCCACTTTCTAAAGCCCCTCCTGCTTGTATATCTGCTCTCCTTATAACAGAGTGTCTCCCAACTTCAGGAAAAACATTAAGCTTTTTCTCATCAAAGTTGAAGTTTGGGTCATACAGTATCTCGGGGTTACCATCACCAGCTATTACATGATCTGATTGTCTAGTTACATTGAATGCTCTAGGCGGATTAAAGTCAGGCCCTGGTCCTATATTTCCGTCTTCCCCCTCTACTTGTACATGGTAATTATCTGTAAAGTAGACTATAGTATCATTCTTAGCGTCTACTCTAAACTCACCAGTTATTGGGTGTGACTTCTGAAAGTTTAGACTAGAATTGATATATAGCGTATTTGATATATCTCTCTTAGTATCTACTAAGATTATAGTAGACACACTGCCACCACCAGGAGTATCGACTAGAGCAAATACAATCACTTTACCCTCAAGCAGGGATATAGTGCCTATGACATCCATGGCAGGAGTGCTTACTATTGTATTACCCTCCTCATTGACTATCGCTCCTTTGGTATAGTATAAGTTTGCATTCAAAGCATCCCTATACGTATTGGGCGGCTGGTCGACTCTACCAGCGTCTTTATTCATTCCTCCTACAAACTTCTTCATACTATGTCAGTTCTTGTATCGATAGTAGCAAAGTCAGGTGCTCTATTAAGACTTTCTCTTCGAGCTAGGTTTTCAAACCCGTTTGCATATCTGTTAATGTTAGGTATGAGTCTAACCCACTGATTCATGTAGTTCTCCATACGCTCAATGTCTGGGTATACTGCTGCATTACGTGCTTGTGTGCAGTAGTATCTCCACTTATTATCTGCAAAGTCGTAAGCTATACCGTTGGTAGTCTGCATGCCCCCAAGCAACATCTTTTTGTAGATGTACCAGAACATAGCTTCCTTGTAGCTTATATCATCTGGTACGAGGGGAAAACAGTCTGCATCAGTAGGCATTGCTTTATAAGATAGACATAGCTTACCACTAGAGAAGGATGTTTTTATTCTATCAGATTCTACTAGATAACACTCTGAAGATGCATGGTAGATTTGTGTACAGTCATCACAGTGGATAGCCTCAGGCATCGTACCTGTACAGTATCTAATTGGTTGCATATTACCGTTGCTAGGCATCATGAACTGATTGTACAGTACGAAAGAGTTAGCTAATAGCTTATTAAGAGTCTGGTTTGAACTTTTATCAAGTGTCCCCAAACTGTCTAAGGTCTTGCTACTAATAACTGAGGTAATCTCACCTGAAGCCAACTTGTTTAGTGTGCTCTCTATAAAGTCTTTACTAAACTTGTATGTACTAGTTAAGTCCTGGATATCTTGATTTACCTGATCTATCTGTGCTGATAGGCTAGGTGCATCCTGAGACTCATTTATAGCTACTTGGTTTATGTAATATAAGTCAGCAGGTAAGGTGCCTTTGTGATCTTTTATATCTACTATGCACACCTTAGTCTCCATTTGTGCACTAGCACCTATATGCTCAAGAGCTTCACCAATCCATTCTATAGCATCATCAATCCAGTTAGCGTCTTCTGGATTAAGATCACGCATGACCTTTCTTAGTATTACTTGTGCGGATGTTGTCTTATATATTGCCATGCTTCTTGAATCTTAAGTATGCCAGCTCATCTACCTTCAGCAGGTTTGTGAGCTTCTCTTTGTTTCCCTTTGTACCTCGGGTAGGGGTAAACCTGTAGGCAGTCTTATTAGAGATCTTACACTTAGACTTCTGCCAGTGATATTTACAATACCACGGATCGGTGTAGTAGATAAACCACTTTGCACCTTTACCAGTCTCTGAGTCGTACAGAGGTATACCCTGTGATATCAGCTCCTGCTTATATTTATTACTTTCCCACCAGTCTATAGTGGGTCTCATAGGGTTCCTTTCTATTCTACGTACAGATAATGTAGATAAGTTGTTACCCATCTTGAACTCTCTCCCCTCTAACATCTCATCAACTACTAGCATATTGAATTCCTCACAGAGCTGTTTAAATAAACGTGACTCTATAGGGTCTTCAACATGCTCATTGTAGTCTTTGTAGATGTTCTTCAGAGTGTTCATTTCTTACTCTTACCCATATTTCCTGGACCTCCCGCTTTAGTACAGCGAACTCCCCAAGCATTTGCATACGCAGATGGGTATACAGCAAACTTTCTTTTTGCTGCTGCTTTACAGGCTCCACTAATCTTAAAGCCTCCTTTCTTGTAGTCTAGTTTTGGATACTCCATAATTATCTAACTTTTTTAGTTCTAGCTTTACCTCTGAATCCTGCTCTACCACCTCTCATTTTACCACGATTGATTTTATCCGATGTAGTAGCTATGGAGTCCCTAGAAGTAAATCTACCTTGAATCTGTCCAGGTCCAAGGTTTGCTCCTTGACCAGTCTTGACCATCTCTCTTCTCATTCTACGCTTACCAAAGTCTTGGCTTTTAGCAGTTTTTAATCTATCCTTAGCTGCACGTAACTGTGTCTTCTTAGCATCTCTAAGTGATTCAAACTTTCTGTTAACCCTTTTACTTCTTCTAGCTTTTCTTACATCAGCCCTTGCCTCCATAATAGCCTGTTTGCGTCTGATGCCGGCCATACCTGCCTTGATTCTTCTGTTGTAGTCCGTGTCTTCATTAAAACTAAACTCCTGTTGACGTTTCGGTCTTCCATCATCTCTTCCTCTTCTAGTATTCTTTTGGAGTTCTTTATCGAGGAACTTAGCACGTTGCTTGAGTTTACGAGCCTTACGTTTAGCAAGCATACCACCTCCTTGGTAGTTACCTAGTTTTGGATAGTTCATTTTCCTACTTTTTTCTGAGCCAT
>TARA_R100001440_G_scaffold136_3_pt1 | contig 11938 bp, 23 predicted proteins | sample TARA_R100001440 | Tara Oceans TARA_R100001440 (sample SAMEA2622112) | marine metagenome | biome: marine biome (ENVO:00000447); feature: surface water layer (ENVO:00002042); material: "saline water (ENVO:00002010), including plankton (ENVO:xxxxxxxx)" | depth 5 m
GTCAACAATTAATAAATGCTGTAAAACAAAATAATACTGCTTTTGCTAATGCTGAATCTAAACAAAATGTTATTTTGGGACTGGAAAAATTCTTTGCTGATAAACTAGATGCTTTAGTTGCTGTTCCTGATCGTTATTATTATAATACTCAATGGGATAATACCGTTGAAGTATTTTGTAAAGCATTAAATGGCTTGCCAAGTATTAAGAATTATGCTTATAAAGTTGCTACTAAAAATGAGAACTGGTTTTATGAAATCATGGGTGGTAAGTTTAAGTGGATACTTGATGATGATTGCAACCAGGCTATGTCAGATATATCTGTACCAATTGAAGATAAGATGTTCTTACAACTTAAACAAATGTTAAAAGGTGGAGCATCTGATGACGTTGCTGTAGCAATGACTATGATGGCAAATGCAAAGATAGAAGGTTCTGAGACATACCTTGGTATGATATTCTTTCACTTTGGTGAGAGAATGAAGGGTACTAAAGTGTGGAATCAGGTTGGTTTCAAGTCTTTGAGACAAAAGTTTCAAAAGTATTATGATAACACAAACTATCAGCATGGAACTTCTCATAGATATGAAAGATTAATTGACTTATTAATTCAAGATGATGCTTTAACTGTGCCAGCAATGGAACATGTGCTTGATTTGTTATTTGAAAAAGTTATACAACAAGCTACAGGTTTACATACTTCTAAGGCATTTAAGTTAGAAAGATCATCTATATCATTAACACCAGATTTTAGAGCTAAGGTTAGAGCAAAATCTTTATCTGAAGCAATAAAGTCTGAGCCTGAAAATGATTTACCATTTTAATTATGAAAAAGAATCAAGAACTAGAAAACATTTTTAAATCTAAATGTGATAATGGTAATTTTGAATTCTCTTATTCAAGTTTAAATAGGCTTAAGTTTTCACCATCTCTTTTCTACAAGGATTATATCCTTAAGGAGAGAGAGGTGAGAACAGATAAGCATTTGATTGAGGGTAAGTTAATTCATTTACTATTGTTACAACCTGAAGAATTTGATAATAACTTTGCATTAGTGCCTGGTAAGATACCATCAGATGCTGTACGTAGAGTTCTTAATGAAATTAAAGATACTGCTGATAAAGAAGATCTAGAAGACTTAGAGCCTAATATAATTACCGCTTTAAAACATCAGAACTTATATCAGTCTATTAAGGATGACTCAAAGAGATTATCTAAGATATTGACTGATGATAATAAGGAGTATTTTAAATTTCTTTTGAACTCTAATGGCAAAGACATTATAGATCAGGATATATATAAAAAGTGCAATGACTCTGTTGAGTTAATTAAAGAGAACAAGTCTGTTATGGAAGCATTAGCTTCTAATGAAACTGACTTTGAACTTGATGACACAGAATCATTTGTAGAGAAAGCACTGAGTTGTAAACTACAAAACTATGACTTTGGCCTAAAGGGTATAATAGATAAATATATAATAGATCATAAGAATAAGACAATAAGAATAATAGATTTTAAAACCACGGGTAAGAGTGTCACAGAGTTTGCTGAAACAGTTGAATTCTATAATTATTGGTTACAAGCGGCTATTTATTCAGTACTAGCATTAAAAAATGCTGGTAATAAGGGTAAAGATTACAAAATAAACTTTACCTTTATAGTAATAGATAAGTATAATCAAATTTATAGTTTTCCTGTGAGGCCTAATACTATGGATTCATGGTATGCAGGGCTAGAGCAGGCACTTGATGTAGCAAAATATCATATTGATAATATGAATTTTGATTTACCATATGAATTTTTAGTCAATGAGGTAACATTATAATGCACAGTAAATATTTCCAAAAAAGTAAAGTGTTTTTGTATCCATTGCTTGGGATACGCAGGGGTGTAGATTATACTCCTGTAGAGACATATTTATCGTGGAAAGATTACTATAGTGTTACTGATAGAAAATTTATATGTTTATATAAACAAAGGAAGACTAATGCTTGGGCAAAGTTTGAGACATTATATCTTTTGCAGAACTCTAAATTTGAAGACTATTTTCAAGTGAGTCCTACAAAACATGTATATGTCTTTGACATGTCTGGCATTGGTCATGACTTTAACCACATAGTACGTGGTAGATATTCAAAAATAAGTGAGCCAATAAAAACAAATATTACAGATTTCTTTGGAGATAAAGGAACTATTGCTATATATGTTGATTCATATTTACATCCTGAGTTTTATCATGATGAGTATGCTGAAGAACTAGCAGTAGATCCGGAGTTGTTATATAAAGTCTTTGAACTTTGTGACAAACCCAATTTGAATAAAGAAGAACTTACAATGAAAAAGAGTGATGATTTGGATATTTTTAATAAAAAATTACTATCTTTGCTGAGAGTAAAATAATTAAAAACTATATAAAATTATGGCAAAAAAATCAATAAGTTTTGGTGGTAACATGATTCTTACCACATCAAACTGGGGTCCATATAAGACCTTTAAACTAATGCCTGCAACAAATGATTGTCCTTATGTAGAGGCAATATTTGATCCAGGAAGTAAAATTCTTGCAGTTATATCTAAGACCTACAAAGGTTCTTATCACATGGTCCCTAAGTTGGATGACAATGGAGATGAGGTTAAACTAAGAGTAGGTAAAAGAACTAACGGTAAAGAAATTAAAGAGCAGAGAGTTATGATGGATACTCATGCAGAGTATTATATAACAGATGCTGAAGAAATCAAAGGCTTTGTTGAAACTTTTGGTATCAATATAAGCAAAAATAAATATGACATAGAAGGATTTTTAACAAAAGATCCTGAGCCTTATAACAAGAATATGAGTTCTGCAAAGGCAACTAATCTTAACATAGTTTCTTAACTATTTTATTTGTGTGAATGCAATGAGAGGGGACTTCGGTCCCCTTTCTTTTGCTAAAAATTTTAAATTATGGTAGCATTAACTACAATACTGGTTTTATATTTTATATTTAGATTGATTAAAATATGCGTTAGACAAGCTAATCAAATAGAAAACCAAAAAAAACTTATAGAAAATATGACTAGGTGGGAAGAAAAATATAGGGGGGATAAAAATGAAAAATAATTATGATGATGCTATGTTGGGATTTACCATAGGCTTTATCGGTATATTAGTTACATTAGTATTAACACTTATATTTTATTAATATGAATCACTGGGTCATGGATTATGAAACACTATGCAATTGCTTTGTTGCAGTGTTCAAACATTATAAAAGCAATGATACAAGGGTTTTTGTTATTCATGAGCTGAGAGATGATTCTGATTCTTTTATAGATTTCTTAAGAGAAAATGTAGAAGAAAGATCTTTTCACATATCCTTTAATGGATTAGCTTTTGATGGACAAGTAACCAACCATATAATGGAGAACCATAAACAGTGGGGTAAAGGTGAGGTGTTTGCAAGGAAGATTTATGACTTTGCACAAAAAACTATTGACTTAATTAATAATAGAAACTTTCCGCCCTATGCACCATGGGATTTAAAGATACCTCATATTGATGTATACAAGCTTAATCATTGGGACAATATGGCCAAGCGGTCTAGTCTTAAGTGGATTGAGTATACAATGGATTGGAATAATATTCTTGATATGCCTATTGAGCATGACACAGAGATAACTACTCAAGAAGAGATTGATATGATCATTGAGTATTGTATTAATGATGTGGAGGCAACAGAGGAGATATATAATAAATCAAAAAGTTTGATTGCACTAAGATTGGATTTATCTAAACGTTATGGTATTAATCTACTAAATGCATCAGAGCCAAGAATATCTAAAGAGTTATTTAGTTACTATCTTAGTAAGGAGCTTAATATACCCAAGCGGGACCTTAAGCAATTAAGAACTTTTAGGCGTGTTATTAAACTTGAAGATATTATATTACCTTATATTAAGTTTGAGACAGCAGAGTTTAATAGTCTTCTTGATAGATTTAGGACTGTTGAGCTTGATCCGTTGAGCATCAAAGGTGCTTTTAAGTATAGTGTAAAATACCGGGGTGTTAAAACAGACTTTGGCTTAGGTGGTGTACATGGTGCAACAAGAGCGGGGGTGTTTGAAGAGACAGAAGATATGGTTATAATGTCTTCAGATGTTACAAGCTTCTATCCTAACTTGGCTATTAAGAATAAGTGGTCACCAGGACACTTTCCAGCACAACAGTTTTGTGATCAGTATGAATGGTTCTTTAATGAAAGAAAAAAGATTCCTAAGAGTAATCCTATGAACTATGTATATAAAATTATACTTAATAGTACATACGGTCTATCTAATGATAAGAATTCATTTCTATATGATCCTGAGTTTACTATGCGTATTACAATTAATGGTCAATTAACTTTGATGATGCTTTATGAGATGATCATGGAAGCAATACCAGAGGCCATTGCTATTATGCAGAATACAGATGGTATAGAAACTATGATTCCTAAAACTGCTGTTGAAACTTATATGAAGGTGTGTAAGAAATGGGAAGAGATAACTATGTTGCAACTTGAGCATGATCAGTATCAAAAAATTGTATTTGGTGATGTCAATAACTATATTGGTATCTTTAAATATATTGAGACAGATCTAACAAAGTTTAGAGAACTTAAGAAGAAGAATCCTCATTATCTATTTAAAACAGATAAAGATAAATTCTACTATGCTCCTGTTAAATGTAAAGGTAGGTTTGAGTTTACAGATCTAGCTATGCATAAGAACAAGTCTAAACTAGTTATTCCAAAAGGTATCTATGAATATTTTGTAAACGGTGTTTTACCACAAGTTTATTTACAACAGAATCAAAACATTCTGGATTATTGTATAGGTAGTAAAACTAACAGTGGTTGGCAGGTAACATCACAATACCTCAAAGATAACAATCTTACTGTTGACAATCTACAAAAGATAAATAGATATTATATCTCTAATAGAGGTAGTAAGCTTATTAAGGTAAACAAAAATGATGGACGTATGATTCAGCTTGAGTCAGGTCCATGGTTAGCTACAGTCTATAATAAGATGACTCTAAACCCTAAGTGGGATACCTATGATATTAACTATAAATATTATCAGCAAGCTATTGAAAAAGAGATAGATAATATCTTAGGAATAAGCTGTGGACAGCTTGATTTATTTAAATAATTTTATTAACTTTGAAAGAAAAAATATGGGACATTCAAAACCAACTCAAGTCTCTAAGACTTATCTAGAAACTGCCCCATTACCAAGCCATGGAAAGACATATACCGTTGTCTCTCACAAGGAAGTAATGGATCATACAAAGAAGCTACTAGATCAGCACAACCTGAAGATAACCAAAAGTGTCTTCAGGTCTAACCTGAATGCTAATGTAGCGCAAGGTATATATCATATTAATACAAATAGCTCTGACTCAGAGTTAGGTATGATGTTTGCCTGGACTAATTCATATGACAAAAGCACAAGGTTCCAATGCGGGATAGGTGCTTATGTGTTTGTTTGCAATAATGGAATGATTAAGGGAGACATGGCCAACTACGGTCGTAAACACACTGGAACTGCTAATGCAGACATTGCTCTTACTATTGCTAGACAACTGGGTCAAGCTAAACATAGCTATGCTCAACTGATACAGGATAAAGATGAAATGAAAAATGTTTCTTTATCTACCAAGGAGCAAGCTGAGTTTGCTGGACGTTTGTTTATTGATGAGAAACTTATTGACTCACAACAACTAAGTATTGTAAAGGCTGAGATGTCTGATCCTTCATATAACTATGGAGTAGATCCAGATACCGCATGGATGTTTTACAATCATGTTACTCATGCATTTAAGGTTAATCATCCTAGAACGTGGATGGAAAAGCAATCTAAGTTTCATGAGTTTATGGTTGCAGAGCTACTAAGTAACTCTCAATTACAAAACAGGGATCAAGTTAAAGAACCAGAGGATGATGTAGATATTCCTCAAGAAATAGAATTAGATGAAAGCACGTTTGATCAAGCTGCTAATATATTTGATCTGTAAACTAACAGGTAAAAATAAACATTACTGGGATATGGACAGAGTCTGTAATAACTACGGTTATTCTGTCACTGATCATGAAAAACCAATAGATTTTGAAGTAACAATGAGTTGTCCTCCAGGGTTTGAATTCAATAAAAGCTACACCTTTGAGGAGTTTAATAAAATAAATAAAGAACAAATGGAAAAAGAAAAAGTAGATTACTCAGAAAAAAAGATTCCTAACTATTATATAGGAAAAACTTACGGTTATGAAGCACGTAAAGTGTGTGAAGACTTTGACCTGTCCTATAATGTTGGTAATTCTGTTACATATCTTTTGCGTTGTGGTAAAAAATATGAGCAAGGTATGGAGGATCTTGATAAGCATATAGAAGATATAGTAAAAGCCAAGAATCATCTTGACTTTGAACTAGATAGATTGAAAAATCTTAAAAAGTAAAGTGTTGTTGTTTGGGGGCCTGGCGTCTTTGTAATTTTCTTAGCTGGGCCCTTTATGCACCCATAGCTCAATTGGATAGAGCAACAGCCTTCTAAGCTGTAGGTTGTAGGTTCAAGTCCTACTGGGTGTACTAAAATTAAGCATATGAATAAAGATAAAGTTATAAGATGTAAACATTGTAAAGTATATAATATACAACCGCAAGGAGAAGAGTATGATGATTGTCTTTGCTGTGGAAAACCTTTAATTAAAAAACAAAAATTATGGAAACAATATACATAACAACTCACATATTTGTATTAGCAGCTGGAATACTTGCCGGCATATATATAGCTTCTCAGATAGAGAAGGGTATTGATAAAAATATTAATAGAGATAAAGATGGACGTTAAAGAAATTCAAGAGAAATTTATGAACAAGCTCTCAGATGCTGCTGAGAGTCCATATGAAGGTTGGGTAGAGGCGCTTTGGAATACAGTAAATTCTAAAGCATTCTCTGATCCACTACTAGCGTTAGCTAAGGAAGTTGATAATGGTAAAAAGTTTACACCTAAATTTCCTGATTTACTTAAAGCATATGAGATGTGCCCATATAAAGATCTTAAAGTTGTTATTATTGGACAAGATCCATACCCTCAAGAAGGAGTTGCTGACGGAATAGCATTTAGTTGTTCAAAGACTAACAAAGAACAACCATCATTAAGATATATATTTGATGAACTACAAACACAGTATCCAGATGCAACCAGAGACTGTGATTTAAGTAGATGGTCTAAGCAAGGCGTGCTTATGTTAAACACCGCACTTACATGTGAAGTAGATAACATTGGAGCTCATGTTAATATATGGAAGCATTGGAGCCAATGTATATTTGCTCATATTTTAACTGATCATCCTAACAATCTTCAGTTTGTGTTTATGGGTGCTAAAGCAAAACCATTTGCTAAATCTATTTCTAATGATCATCACAAACACTTTGTAGTTCATCCAGCTGCGGCTGCATATAGAGGAGGTAAATGGGATTCAGGTAATCTATTTATAAATATTAATAAAAATCTAAGAGAGTTAGGTTATAAAGAAATTGAATGGTAATGAATTGGAATAAAGATGAAATTGCAAACGTTGATGATTTAGAATATTATATTACAGAACATGTTCTAAAAGTAAATGAATATAATCAATACTCTCCTAGTATAAGGTACAACCAGCAGGAAGATAACCTTACTATGAAGTTTAGATATGGCCGTGGTATTGTACCTGGTAAAGTTTGGAAAAAAGTAACAGATTATTTAAAAGAGGATTATGAAATCCTAGAAGAAAGTAATCATTATGAAAGTAATTATGATCCAGGAGAACCACCAGAGTGGGTTCCTACAATAGTTTTTAAAGTAAAAGAATGACTATTGGTCATATAATTTTTTTTATAATTCTTATTGTTGCTTTTAATATAATAAGTAAAGAGATAGATAATGGCAGTCAAATACCAAAAGACAAAGACTCTCGTTACAAAGACCAACAATAATAGTTCTGATTGCATAGCCCCTAATATAATCTACGGATGTATGGGGGGCTGTGTGAACACCTATTGTTATATGGCAAGATATAATGGTAAAAGAGTTTTTGTAAACCAAAACGTTAATGACATATTTAAGTCTGTGCTTGACTGGGAAGCCGGGTATACTAAAGTACCTAACCAGCAAGATCCAGTATATACAATGGTAGACATAGCTTGTAACTCAGATTTAGTTCTGATGCAAAAGTTTATGCCTGAACCTTTACATGATTACCTTAAGCGCTTTGATGATCATCCCCGCTTGAATAGTACTATGGCTACTAAGTATCCAGGATTACTTAAACTTGATGTGAATCATTTCAAAAAACCACCAAGAGTAAGGGTAAGCTTGATGCCTCAGAAGTATTCAGATGTTCTTGAACCTAAAATGCAAAAGATCCACTCTAGAATAAAAGATGTAGATAGGCTTAAGATGCTAGGATGGGAAGTACACTTAAACTACAGTCCCCTGGTGTTTTATCCTGGTTGGAGAGAAGAGTATAATGATCTATTCTCTGAAGTTAATGCATATGCAGGAGAGAACAAGTGTGAAGTTATTGCACTTACTAATCATGTTAACCAAATGATAAAAGCTAGTGATGAGGCACGTGAGATCATGAAGTATTCTAGAGAAGCAAAGAATGCATCAGGAGTAATGCGCTATCCTCTGGCACATAAGAAGAGATTACTTGGAGATTTCAAAAAGATATACTCCACGTATTTTAATATAAACACTATAAGATATATATTTTAAATGGAAAAAGAAGACATATTATATTTATTAGAAAATAAGATCTGGGTGTCTTGTCACCCTGTAAAAAAGAAAATCAATGTTTATAACAAACAAAAATGGGAAATGGCTATCTATGAAAAGCAAGGAGCCAGATGGTTGAAAAGAAAAAGAAAACTATTCAACCACCCAGCTTCCGCATATGAATGGGCTCAACAATATTTAATAAAGAATATTTTAGCTTTTAGTGAATAAAGCGTATTCAAGTACTACTGCAGAACTTGATGCTTCAGCTTGTAATCCTTTAGTAGCTTTTACAGGAATAAATGCAAATTCACCTGGACCTAAATCTATTGTAGCGTTACCTGCACCGTCTGAAAATACAGCAGTATTAGTATTGTCTGTATTTTTAGCATAGATGTAAGTCACATCTGCTGCTGTTGTATCTACAAGTGCAATTTTTGTAGCTGCAACAGATATTCTTGCTATACCTATAGTTGGTTCTTTAGTTCCTAGTGTTTTATTTACTACTATGCTCAAGCTATCACTTGTTGCGTTAGCTGAACTAATGGTTAGTTGTGTTGTTACTGATGATGCCATTTTTTTTATTTTTAATTGTTAAACCCTTTTTTTTCTAGTTTTAGGGTAGTTTCTTTTACTACCCTTAACTCTACTCTTTTCTTTTTTACCACGGTTCTTAGAAGATGACATTACAACCGTCTTCTTTGAGCGTGGACCATTTGGGTGATGAAGATCTTTTCCATCTCCCCTACGTACTTTACCAACTTTAAGACCCTGTCTACGGGCTTTGTTCCTAGCCGCTCTATCTTTCTTTGCTTTAGTAGAGGACTGGAACTTCTTATATTCCCTTTTATAGTTTCTCTTTGCTGGCATACATTATAATATACTAAAATTATAGCTCAAATCCTAGATTACAGATCATAAATCTGAACCTCTTTGATTCCCACTTTAATTCTAATACAGTAAAAGTACCCAATCTAAACTCTAGATAGTACTTCTCTTTTTTGTTACCGGCTGCAAAGCCGTTTATCCAATCTATTTTCATTCTATTTTCTTTTGCCACCGTGGTATGCTACAGCATGTCCCTCAGTGATTAGTAATTGATTTACATTTTTTAGAGTTAAGCAGTCTTTACCATCTAACACATCTACGTGTAGTTCACCTAGACATCTACCATACTTACCTACACCAAAGGAATTTAGTTGTATTGATTTGGCCCCTTCTAGTATAGCTTTAAGTCTATCTTTGGCTGCTAACCCTCTTGCTTTTTCTTCAAGGTCTCTTGTTCTTGACTCAGGAGTATTAATACCATGTAGTCTTATACGTTTTTTAACTTTAACACTGAAGCCTAGATCTATATAAGCATCTACGGTGTCTCCATCTACACAACGTATTAATTCAATATTATAGGTATACATTACTTCTTCTTTACCTTTTCTATTGATCTTCCTCCAAAGTATGCACCAATAACTGTTATCAAAACAAGTTGTAACAGGTCAGTCCATTTCTCCTCTACTTCAAAGCTTATTGCACCTGCGTCAATAAATATTAACAACATTGTGCAAACAATAAGAAATATAAGCACCATAGGTCTTACATTCTTAGATAACCAACTGTCTGAGTTCATGTCTGCAGTCCAGCGGTTAGTTATTTGTTTCTCCATCTCAGCCTCATGGCTCAAGATGAGTTCCTTTAGTTTTCTTTTGGCTTCTAGCTTTTCCTCTTTACTAGTGGTTAGATTATCTAATACACCACCAACAGATTCAACTAGATCACCTCCAGCGGAACTAAAGATCTTCTTTAAAATACTCATATATTAACGTGTTTGTCCTCCGCAACCACATCCACCTGCTTTTTTTACCGGTCTAGATGGCATAGACAGCTTTGTTAGTAGACTTGCTTGTCCACCGTTACCTGCCTTTGGAAGGAGTTTTCCTTTTGCAGCTGGTCTTGTGCTTCTTCTTGATCCTTTAAATCCCATTACTTAACTTTTTTACCTAGCTTTTTAGCTAGAGCATTAAATAACTTCATAGCACCTTTCATCTGCTTACCTTGTTGAGCACGGACCATATTCATAACATCATTAGGCATAGACATACCTGTGCCCATACGTGCTCTTCTCATATAAGCTCCACCTCCACCATACATAGTTTTTGAACCTGCTGTTCCACCTTCTTGTCTGTAGCTTCTTCTTTTTTTACTTTTCATTTTTTTCTTAGAGCCTCCTCCTGTTCCGTAGGACATACCTGCTCTTCTCATATTTGCTGGCATAATTTTAATCTTTTTTAGTTAAACAATCATCATTTTTTCCACAACATTTGTCTGCGCACCACTTAAGTGATACAGTGTTAAACGTTATCAAACACACTGCTTTACATATGAATTCTTTCATTTGTTTTTAATTTTTTCTAATGAGCTAATTCCAAAACTCCCTAGGGTTACTATTACAAAACTATTATATATAACATCATTTATTACAAGTTCCATCCCAGATAGGCCAGTAATAAGATCAGCAATAGCAAATAATACCATTAATATAAAAGAGGCAAAACCTACTATTGCTTTCTCATTGATGTCATTTTTATCTTTAAATATACTCCACATAGTTAATCACTATCATCATTATAATTACTATGATGCAGACTCATCAGCAACACTCCAAGTTATAGCTGCTCTTGCTGGACTTACATTGGCTAATGGATATGGAAAACCTAATGTATCTACATGATAAAGTCTTGTATTTGACTCTAATGCATTTTGCCATTCAGTTAAAAAATATTTACCGTTTTCTGCTAACTTTACCTCGTTGTCAGATCCAGGAGCTGAAAAAGACCAAGCAGCAACTTTTAATGTATCTGGTTTTAGTGCAGTACCTACATCTAAAGCTGTTAAAGTCTTAACATAAAATGTAGTAAAGTCAGAACTCTTACCTATAGTTCTTACTGAAAAGTCTACATCTTTTATATCTGCTAAAGGGATCATCATGGCACTACCTTTCTGCCCATCTCCTATCATTAAAAATTTTTCCTCAATAGGGATTCTGGTTTGATGTTGCTTAGTTGAATTTATTAAACCCATTTTTTTATCTTTTATTAATTAATACTTATATTATAATATACAAAATTATTTTGTAATATGCACATCTATACCAGGATTTGT
>TARA_R100001440_G_scaffold26172_5_pt1 | contig 11882 bp, 19 predicted proteins | sample TARA_R100001440 | Tara Oceans TARA_R100001440 (sample SAMEA2622112) | marine metagenome | biome: marine biome (ENVO:00000447); feature: surface water layer (ENVO:00002042); material: "saline water (ENVO:00002010), including plankton (ENVO:xxxxxxxx)" | depth 5 m
AGAACCAAGTCCTCAAGTCTTGCCCCTCCTTCTGCAACAACCTCTGTCTCAACGCCATCGGGGTTTATAATGGTAGCCTCTGCCCCTTTGACTGGCTCCGTTTGCTTAGCCCCCTTTTTGGGTGGCTTCTCTTTAATCGCAGTCTCTTTACGACCAACAGCTTCCATTTCATTTGCTGACGCGTACTCGCTACCACTGATACCAATGCTGGCAAGCGCACGGCCTATCGCCCCTGTCTCGCAGTTCTCCAGCGCAGAAGTTTTGTTGACGTTAGTCGAGCCGCGCAGTTCCTCTGCGTGACCCGAACCAATAACCCTAGTGTAATAGATATCATTAAACCTTTGGGTTTCTGTAATCACAGCTTTCATTCTGACAAACGTGTCATCGCAATACTCAATAGATGTTTCGATGCCCAAATCCAAACCAAAGTGTTTGCGGAAAACTTCTACACGGTCTTTGACCATCAGATATTTTTTACCGCCACGCATTTCAATACCGTGCGTTTCGTTCAGTTCGTTAAGTTCAAGAACCGCCTTGTTCAGCCTGCTGTGTTCGCTCCAGAGTGGGGCTTTGTTAGATGCAACTTTTTTATTTGCCATGTTTATAAGTCCTTCTCTTCCAAGTGGGTTCTAACTTCCAAATGCGCCACCCGTTTGGGCATTTTCGACAGGCCACACCAAAGCCTGCTTCTCGCAATCGGACAGCGGCGTTAACCTTCTCAGTCTCCGTCCTAACTTCAATCATGTCACCTATGTGCATTTCTCCTAAGATGCCATTCAGTTCGATATACTTAGACTTGCGCCCCTGCCTTGGCGGGACTGGCATGTTCTTGACAATCGTATACTTGCTTGAGTTTCCTGTTCCGTCTTCCATCTTACGCTCCCATGCGCTTGCATATGTCTGCGACATTGCAATAGTTTCCCTCGCACCTTGTCCGTGCGCCCTGTCTAGTTTCAATGCTCAGTCCAGAGGGGTTGGGCTGGTCTGAGATATAGTGTTTCGCTTTTTCGTATGAGTTCAGCACACGCAATGCTCTTTTTTGCTTGGCTTTTTTTACAGCAAAGGTGTCGGGCTTCTCCCACATTTCATCCGCACTACACGGCGGCAGGTCTTGGCCTTCATCCCATGCTTGTTGAGCATCTTGATGCAATGTCATGCGCTCATTAAGATATTCAGTGCGCTGTTCTTTGCTCCAAATTGGCACATTAACCATCGTGACTGGGGCTTGCGGATAGGACGGGTCAGTCTCCGCCTTTTTGCGTTGCCAGTCTCGCAGGATAGCGCAAATCTGTAGCTTGTTTACCCTGCTTGGACACTGGCTCTCAATCAAATGAGCGTAACAATTTAACTGCCGCTCCCAATCTTCTTTGCCAAGTATCACAGACCACGCGCTTGTAACCTTGTAATCAATGACATCCACCTTCGCTCCGCCTTGTACATAGTGATGCTGGTAATCAACCGCGCCTGACAAAACCCACCCGTTGATAGTCATGTTAAGGCGTTCCTCTTTTATCACGCCATCTGTTTGATGAGATGTCTCCAAGATATGGTGGACTGCCGTGCCAAACAAAGACCAGACGCGGTCAACCGCATCCATCTCTATCTCGTCTTTGCCAATGGTGTTAAGCAATCGCACACGGGGGCTGTCAATAAGCTGAGTAACGCTTATGTCAGCATCGCCCCTTGAGTATTTATCGTTGCGGATAAAATCCAGAAAAGGCTCCGGCAGGTTGTGTCTGTTGGTTAGTTTCATTCACCCATCTCGTCTATCACTGGGTCGTCTGCAATCCTCTTGCGGTATGCCTCAACGCTACCTTCTTTTTCCAAGTCAATGATGTGAACGCGACCTTCAATGTTTACGAATTGCACGGTGTCTTGTTCGTTTTCTTTTTCAGTTGTCATTTGCTACCCCTGATTGCATCTCTGTGCCTCTGCATTTCTTTTTTAAAATATCTTTCGCCCTCTGTCTTGTCAGGCTGTATGCCTAAAATCTTGTTGCCGTGAGTTAGCATGTGTGAGACAAGCGCCCAGTCTTCATTATCTTTTGCGTCTTCTATTATCGCTTCCCATATATCCACGCCTAGTTTTTCATTGCCCTCTTGGGCTTCGCTTTCTGCCAGTGTAATCATTGCGTGACGCACACTGCTGGTGTTTGCCTTCATGCACCAATCGGATACGTTATCTGTCCATCTTTTCATTGCTTGCTCCTCTAAGGTACTGAAGATATAATTATGTATAACAAAGTGTCAATAGGTGTAACAATGAATAAAAAGTTCGATGTAACATTTACAGTTCTAGGCGAGCCTGCGAGCAAGGCAAACTCCAGAAGGCTAGTTTCAATAAAAGGTAGACCCGCTTTTATCAAATCAGATAAAGCTATGAAGTATCTAAAGTTGTTTGCGGAGCAGTGTCCCAATTTAGATGAGAAGATAGAGGCAGATGTTCGTGTGGATATGATTGTATATTATGCGAGCCGCCGACCAGACCTAGACGAAAGCGTTATTTTGGACGCGATGCAGGGGAAGGTGTACAAAAATGACAGGCAAGTCAAAGAAAAGCATATATGGTGGGGGCTGGACAGAGAGAACCCCAGAGCAGTTATCAGAGTGCAGGCTGTGGAGAGCAGTGATTGCCCAGTCTATCTACGACCTGAATAAACCAGACGTAAGAAAAAGAACAGAGGTCATTGACTGGATGAACAGTGAAGACTTTGAGTTGGTTTGCTCCCTCGCACAGCTTGAGCCGAACAGCGTCAGAAAAAAAATGGAAGAGTACCGAAACAACTTGACTGCCCCCCAGTAATATTATTATTAGTATAATTATAATTATTAGAATAAAAATTAATTATTAGTAAATAGAATTATTAGAATAAGTTAGCCGTAACTTTTCTTTTTTTGACCCTCGCCCCAAATCGAAATACATTAGTCATGTTGAGCATGGGAGCGTTTAACATGACAGATAACACAAGCGAACAAGAGCCAGTGATGCAGGCCGTTAAGGGTCTGCGCGTTGGTCAACACAGAATAGTCTGCCCACATTGCAGTGGTCAGCGAAAGAAAAACAAAGACAGGTCAATGTCGGTCGAGATACTCGACAATGATGTGCGGTATAAGTGCTGGCACTGCGGGGTTGATGGTGCTTTCTCAGTAGAAAGACACACTGCCCCTGCTCCAGCCCATCAAAAGAAACCAGCAAAGCCAGACTTGTTGTTAAAGCCGCTCAATGACGCGGCGGTCGAGTGGCTTGCCTCACGCAAGATTAGCAAAGAGACAGCGGAAAAGTTCGGAGTTCAGTCCATACATCATTTTCTACCGGGTGCCGGGGAAGCGCAGGGATGTGTAGCTTTCCCAAACTTTTCTGATGGATACGACACCGCATACAAGATACGAAGCATTGAAAGCAAAAACTTTGCATGCGCTGGCAGTCCTAAAAACTTTTTTGGGATGGTCGAGTTTGAAGGTGATGCCCTTGTAATCTGTGAAGGCGAGATGGATTGCCTTGCTTTTGCAGAGGCTGGAATATCTGCCGTGTCTATTCCCAACGGGGCAGTGAACAAGGTAGTAGATGGTAAGGTTGACCCGACTGATGATAAAAAATTCCAGTATCTGTGGGACAACAAGAAGGTACTCGAAGAGCTAGGCCGAATTGTGATTGCCTGTGATGCAGACCCAGCGGGTGAAGCGACTGCCGAAGAGTTGTCTAGGCGACTGGGAAAAGACAAAGTCTTTATCGTTAGCTACCCCGAAGGGTGCAAGGATGCAAATGATGTGCTGATAGCGCATGGAATTGACGGGGTTGTCGGACTGGTTGAAGGCGCAAAGCCGCTCCCAATCTCTGGTCTGTATGACCCCGACCATTTTTTCCAGCACGTTGATGAGATATATGCTCACGGGCTGGGGCAGGGCGAAACAACTGGCTACAAAAATGTAGACGAGTTGTACACCATACGAGAGGGACAGCTAACGGTTGTCACTGGTATACCCTCGTCAGGTAAGTCGGAGTTCATTGACCAGTTGATGGTCAACCTTGCCGAGAGCAGGGACTGGAAGTTTGCTATCTGCTCATTCGAGAACGAGCCAAGCCTTCACATATCGAAGCTGGCAAGCAAGTATCTCCGCAAGCCTTTCTTTGACGGGGTGACACCGCGCATGACGCACGATGAATTGGACGATGCCAAAAAATTTATATCTAACAATTTCTGTTTTGTTTATCAGGCGGACGGTTCGCTATGCACAATAGACCACATCATCTCACGCATCAAAGCGGCGGTGTTACGCTATGGTATTCGAGGCGCAGTGATTGACCCATATAACTATATTGAACGTGACCGCACCATGTCTGAGACTGACTGGGTTAGTGAGATGCTGACCAAGTTGCGAGTGTTTGCTCAAGCCCATGACGTACACATCTGGTTCGTGGCACACCCAGCAAAGATGAAGCGACTGGCTGATGGAACCATACCAGTACCGACAGGTCACGATATTTCTGGTTCGGCGGCCTTCTACGCAAAGGCTGATGTCGGACTGACTGTTCATCGCAATGACCCAGAGAGTGATATATCAAGTGTGATAGTTTGGAAGTGCAGGTTTAGCTGGGTCGGCAGACAGGGTCGGACTGACTTACGTTATGATAAAACCACGTCCACCTATTCTGAGAAAACATACGACCCGTTCTTGTCGCAGTCGAGCGACCGAAGTTACAATTCAAACTATCCGTTCTAAAAAGTTGTATGTAACAAAAAACCCCCTGCTAAATTAATAGCAGGGGGTTGGTTCGGGTGACGTATGGTGCATGAAACAAACGCTGGCACACCACACATCTTGACGCGCCCCGATGCGCGCTCAGGATAGCCAGCTTATTCCGTTAATAGATATTCTGCTGACAGGCTGGTTTTATAAACTTGTTCAGCCCTTGGGTGGTTTCTTGTAACAAAGGCACAGCCATCCGACAACCCGTGCATGCTTTCTGCGTCAATCAGAAAGCGGGTGCGCTCATCGCCAGATATTTTTGTAACTATGTACTCGCGAGTAGTCTTAATTCTTTTGGCGCTCATTGCCTATCTCCGTGTAATGAAAAATTGAAACGACAAACCCATCCTGTGACAGACAGCAAACGACATTGCCATCGTTGTCTTCCAGAAAATAATCGCCCGTAAAGATATCAACGTCTGCCTTGGCGACCTGCTTTGGTTGCAAGCCTGCCTCTCGACATTCGATGCGATACGCTTCACAAAGGCCTTGAAAGTTCTCAAGCATCAATCCACTCACTAATTGCCCTGTAGATAAACAACATTCCAGCTAACAAAAATACTAAACCGATTGCATGAGGTAGCCAATGGTCGATTGCCGCCCGCGCATACAGTGCGCCCATGCCAATGAAGGTTAGGCCGCACAAAAGATTTCCAATTTTATTCATAATATTTTCTCCCCTTAAAAGTCTGACCTAGCAAGGTCAATCATTTTGAGATAGCCAAGTATCTCGCTGGCAGTATCTTCTCTAAGTGTATACTTGCACCGATACCCGCAGAGCTTTTCCAAGTCGATATTGTCGCCAAAGTAAATTTCGTGGCGAGGGTATCCAAACCCGACATCGCCATAGAAAGCATCTTCAACAATGTCTTGGTTTTTCGCAATCCAGTTGCGTATCCGCTTGCTTGGAATAGTTCTGCCTGTTTTATCGTTTTTGTATTCGTAAGTAGTCATAACATTCTCCTGATAAAAAGTTATATGTAACAAAAGGGTAGGGGGCTTACGCCCCCCACATTAGCATCCATCGTTGTATTCATCCGTGACATCAAGCACAGACAGAACGGCCTCTCCTACGCAGTCCCTTTGTCGCGCAGTATAGATTGCAATAGCCAGCGTCTTGCCTTCGTGTTCAAAGCGAAACTCTGTGCCTTTGCCATAGTTACAGTCATCCACCTGTTTTTTCTGTGTGATGGTGTAGTAACTTTCGGACAGCCAAATTTCATCCGTCATAATCTTTCTCCTGATTTAGTTTGAAAGGGTGGGGGGCTTTCACCCCCCACATATTAGAGGTTGTCCATCAACGTATCGACAACCGACTTTCTAAGTCTGCGGTCAAGCAGTTGACTGGCAGTCTTTGCGCCGCCATTGCCTGCGCCGAAAGCCTTGGTCACTTTGCTGTGACCTTTGTGAACAACAAGGTAGCCGACCTGATAGTCTATTTCCTTCTTGACAATACCGAGAATACGAGCCTCGTAGCAGTCGCGGTCTGCCTCGTCCACATAGGGGTGACTTACCTTACGGCAGTGAGTGATAAGGTAGTTCTTGCCGCCAACCTTTACGCTGTGCAGGTTCCGCTGTTTGCGGCTTGACCAGTCGTGACCAATCTTCACAACGTGACCAGTAGTCCTGACATAGTCATCGCTTGTTCTGATAAGTTTGAGGGTGCTTATGTACCCCTCAGAACCGTGGTCATCAATCTCAAACGTGCCGCGACTACCATCAAGATTGTACCAGCTTTTAATGTAGTCAAGGCGGTCAACATGATTGTATTTCACAGCACTTTCAAAATCCTTTGAACCTGACGCGAACAAAAACCCGTGACCATTGTAGTTGTCACGGTGCGAGATATATATTGAGCAAGGTGTGCGTTTAAACTGGTCATCCCAGAACCTCTCCACTTCGCGGAGATTGCTCTCAATCAAGTCGGACAACGGCAGTCGTTCCATAATCTCAAACTTGCCCGTCCTCTGGACATTTTGTACCCGTGTCCGTGCGGTGCTAATTTGGTGCATCAGACCACTGACATAGCCAAGCGTAGCATCGGTGAAGTTGTCGCCGTACTCGCTTTCCAGATAGTCGTGATAATTTTCTACCTGTGCATCGTTTGACCAGCGAACACCCCGCAACCCCTGCTTGGATAAAACATCCATAACACAATGAGGTATGCCGTACGTCTTACGCATGCGCGTTATCTCTTCACGCACATGGGGTGTATATATTTTTTGTAAATCATCCATGGTTTTCTCCTGATAAAAAGTTAGATGAAACTTAAAGGTAGGGGGCTTGCGCCCCCCACATTAGTCCAGCTTGACAACCTCGCCAAAAGGCGCGTCATCTTTGCCTGTGCTGACCCACAGTGTGGGAAAGCTGGGCGGTGCTGGGAAGTCGTGAACATGCAGGTCGGTGAAGTAAATAAAGCTATCAACATCCAGACCATGCTCGTCAATGTACTCAAACACAGGGGCAACCCGTGTGCCGCCCCTGCCCTTTACATCGAGCGCATCAATGATGTCGCCTTGCCCGAAGTGATGTACCTCGCGCACCCGTGTGTCGCAGACAATCACGGTCACGCTTTCCGGTGACAGTTCTTCGGTCACAGCGTTGAGTTCACTGACAAACTGTGTCAGTTCGCTCTGGCTCAGTGATGCACTACTATCAATGCCGACCACAATATTGCCGCAACCTATGCGGTCAATGCTGGGCATAATCATGCGCCCATGGTGGAAGTGCTTGCGATTGACACGCTGGTAGGTGACACCGTCAGGCTGTTCGCCGCCAGCAAATCGGCGCAGTACATCGCACCAGTCTACCTTCGGGGTCATCAACTCTTCGATAAGGTCGCTTATCGCGTTTGGCAAATCGCCGCCAGCTTCGCGCACCCTGTCAGCCGCCGCAATGATACGCTGAGAAATGTCAGCTTCCATTGCCTCGACCTGCTCCGCTGACAATGGCGAACCATCGTCATTGGTTGGCTCAGTAACCTCGCCCCATGGGCAAGGCTCTGGGCTTGTGCCGCTCTGCTCCTGCTCTTGTCTGAGCAAGTCATAGATGCGCTCCGCACTCATGTCCCGATAGTCTGGGTTGAGCAATCCACCTGCTGGCATATGACCTATGCTGGCATCTGAAAGCAGGATGTTGATTGCATAGTCTGTGGCAATATTCCACAGCTTGGCATCGCGCTCACCCCTGCGTAGATGGTGACAAAACGCAACGTGCAATGCCTCATGGCAATTCACGAACAGCAATTCATCTTCGGTCAGCCCGTCAACAAATACACTTTCGTAAAGCACACGCTTGCCATCGGTCGCCATTGTGTCGGTCTGACCTGTAGCTTTTTCGCTAGGCAATCCCATAAGCACAGCCCCGTAAAAGGGTGCGCGGATAAGAGCCTGCGTGCGTGAGCGTGCAATTTTAAGTTCTGTGTCCATAATCTTCTCCTGATAAAGTTATATGAAACTTAAAGGTGGGGTGGCGAAACCCCACAGTTTTAGTTGAACAAGTCAACACCGCCATTCAAAGCCCAGTCACGCACCGCATTGGCCTGCTTGAGGTCAGGGTCACGCTTCAGTGCGTCACGCATGACAAAGGCAACCATCTCTTTCTGCGGTATGCGGTCGAGATATGCACATATCGGTGTGGCATTGTCGGGCTTGAGACTGGCCGATAGACCAGCGCATAGCGCGTACAATACGTCACTCTCTTCGGGCAGTTTGGTTCCCGCTGGGTCGGCAATGATGTCCGATATAGCGGGTGCCTTTGTGGTCAGCTTGCGATAGGCTAGAAAGTCTGCGCCTACCCCATCGCCAACCGTGCCAAACAAAGCATGCTGGAACGCGCCATCGGGCAGGGTAAAGCCTAGCAATGTGCTGACCTTGTCCCAGCTTCTAGGTGAAGGGCAAGCCTTCGCGTCCCTGTCAAACTTGTGCAAGTTATCGGGGCGAGCGCGGAGGTAGCCAATGACAAGCGGGTCACGATTGTTCGCCGCAAAGTAACCGACAACGTCCTCCAAGTCGCTTTCGATAGGCAAAAACGTCAGCCTGTCACGCAAATGGGTCGGCATGGTGTTTGTGCCAGCCCTGTCTTTTGCTGGGTTACCAGCGCAGACGATTGCAACATTGTCAGGCAAGACATGGCCGCCCAGTGACCGCTCGTTGATAATCTGAGCGGCAATGTTCTGATTAGTGACGGGTGCCTGTGGCAATTCGTCAAAAAACAGGACATACTTTTTGGCTGGGTCAAAGTCGAACCAGTCAGGCGTCAGGTGTATCATTGCAGAATTATCTGCATTGGGGATACGCCAGCCTGATACCTCAGTGAAGTCACGGTCGGTCAAGCGCTGGTCGATAAACACCGCGCCTAACTCATCCGCAACCTGACGTACCGCGCTGGTCTTGCCGCCGCCTGCTGACCCTTCAAGGTAGCAAGTGACGTATTGACCGCCATGTGCCGACCATTGGTCTGTGCATGATGCTTTGATAATATTCATAGCTGTAGATAGTCTCATAATTTTCTCCTGAAAAAGTTACATGCAACTAATTTTGCATGCGAAAAGGTGGGGCTTGCGCCCCACATATTAGGTGTTGCGAATTGTCTGCACCGCGCCCCAGATAAAAAAGGCGAGGCCAAGCGTTCCGGCCCAGCCGATAATCTCTAGGTCAAAGGCCGATTGTGTTGCGGCTAGATAGGACACGACCGCAGTCGCAAGCCCTGCCCCACACATGATTGCCCAATGTGCTACATCTTGCATTTCATATTCTCCTGATTGAGTGAAAAGGTGGGGCTTGCGCCCCACATATTAGGAAACGCTGACCGCTTGGTCATACTCAATGGCAAACCGTTCGGACAAGCTAGCGGGTAACTCGCCCTTGACCTTCATGCGCTTGACGACAAATCGCGCCCGTGTTCGTGCCATAAATAGCCCGTCCGCGTTAACGATATATGCAAAGGGCATACCGCCCAGCAATTCCTCGCCTTCAACGTATGGGTTGCCGTTAGCATCTTTTTGAAGCCAAGGCTTCCACCAGCTATGGACAGCAAAATTTTGGCTGTGATGGCTGTGCAGGGATACCCTGTAGCGGTCGGCGGTTAGCTGTTCGGCCAGTATGTAAACGCCGTGTTCTACTTCAAGCGTGATGGTGTTGTCGCCGTTATTCATTGTGCTAATTTCCATTTTTCGTTCTCCTGATTTGAAAGAAAGGGTGGGGGCGCTACCCCCCACAATTAAGCGGTGACCTTGGCGAACACGTCGCCAGCCGTTGCGTTATCCTGCACGGCCTGCTCGACCGCTTCATTTTCGCGCTGGGCATCGGCAAGCCGCGCCCTGCAATCCGCCGCGAATTTTTCAATATCTGCATCGGTCAGCAATACCGCCGCCTCTGTGGATACCTTGCCAGTCTTAGTGAGCCGCCCAACTGCTTTGTCGAGTAGCTTGTCATAAGCTGACTTAGCGCTATCGCCTGAGAAGTAAGACTTAAGCTTGGCTTCGCTGGTGATTTGATTGTCGGTGAAAAATTCCGCGACCTGTGAGACGGTAGCGTTACCGTTTAGCTTTAACTCGCGGATAAGGTCAGCCGCGTGTCGGTAGTAGTATTTTGTTTGCGAAGTAGTGACGCCGCCGTTTTCTAGCTGGCGTTTAATCTCGCCCGACACCGTAGTGTCAAACAAATTCTTGCCGCCTTTGTTGCGCGGAAAGCGTTTCGGGTCGGCAATCTCGACCGCGATAGCGGCATAATTGCCCAGACGCGCGGTGTTGTTTTGCGCGGTGTTGTCGGCGTTTTTGTTTTTGCGCCGAATAATTGCTTTCTCGCTGGTTACGATTGAGGCAACAACGTCTGTGTTTAGGTTTACATTTTCCATTTTTCGTTCTCCTGATTAGATGAAAAGGCGGGTGGCGAACCCGCAAAATTATTCGCCTTCTGCTGAGTACCAGCCGCGAGGGTCGATATGTACGCCTTCGTCATTACCTGACGATAGGCTGACCGCATACTGGACATGGTCGCGCTGGACTATCCGCAAATTTTTGCCCATCACTTGGCATATGCCGCTGACCCGTTCACGGGTTGTGACGGTAGGCCAGCCAGCCAGCGAAACCTCGAGGCCGTTGCCAGTCTTGTTGGCTATCATGTTGCCATGCAACCAGACTGACCGCCCGTCTGTTTCTGTGTTTGCAATTTTCAGGCTCTCACCGTTCTTGAAAGCCGTTGCAATTTTTTGTGTAATTTTTCTCATAGTGTAGTCTCCTGATTTGAAATAAAAGGTGGGGCAAGCCCCACAAGTTAGGCCGCGTATTCGTATGCGGCTTGCGCTTCCTCCTGAGAACGGGGAGCGCCGAATAAATCAGTGTTCAAAAACTTGCCATCTTTTTTGACAAGCAATGGGTAATCGTTGCTCAGCACTGGCCCAGAAGTCCATTGTTCCATAAGCTCTGGGTACTGGTAAAACGTAACGCCGAAAAACGTAAATTGTTCCATGTATTGTTCCATGTTCGTGTTCTCCTGATTAGTTGAAAAGGTGAGGCTTAACCCGCCTCACAAGGGTAGTTTCAATTCAGGGAAAAAATGTGAGTGTGCCGAAATTGGACTGGACTTAACCGTGTACCTCCTAGCGGGTGGCGGGTATTGTTGGCTGGCATCACGCACACCGTCTTTCAGGGTGCAAGCCAGCGAGAGCAAACCAAATCGCCTTATTGCTTGTCGCGGTGTTTGCCGCTCGCGAGGCGGGGCAACAAGGTGTGTCCCTGTTGTTGAGGTGAATATAAGGGTTATTTTACACATTGCAACCCTTTTTTTCACATTTAATGCATTTAATTACATGTAACTTTATTTGCTGTTTGCTTTCAATAAGTTATGGGTGTATTTTTTTTGAGGTCGCCGCCGCAATCAAGCGGTAGCGCAAGCAATACGGGGCAGAATATGACAGATAAAGAGAAGGGAAAGGGTAAGCCATATCTTAAGGTAGTGAGGGACACTGACAGGCTGACAGCCAAGCAAGAGGCGTTTGCCCAGAAGGTGGCGGCAGGGGCAGTGCTGAGTGACGCATACCGCGAGTGCTATAGCGCGGAGAATATGGCAGACAAGACGGTTTGGGCTGAGGCGTGTAGGCTTGCCAGTAACCACAAGGTCACCGCAAGGGTGA
>TARA_R100001440_G_scaffold16293_7_pt1 | contig 11849 bp, 17 predicted proteins | sample TARA_R100001440 | Tara Oceans TARA_R100001440 (sample SAMEA2622112) | marine metagenome | biome: marine biome (ENVO:00000447); feature: surface water layer (ENVO:00002042); material: "saline water (ENVO:00002010), including plankton (ENVO:xxxxxxxx)" | depth 5 m
GTACACAAATAAATCATAATCTGTTATATGCTTCAATATATATTCATTAGGTTTATAACCAATGTAATTTACATTAGGTAATTTTTTAGCTTGTTCAAATAATCCTTCTGTATCTTTGTTTGCTCTATCGGCAAACTCTTTTCCATAAACTTCATTAGAACTATATACATCAAGTGTAATATTTTTATTTTGCACATATTGCATAGCCAATAATAATACGTTCAAACCCCTCCAAGGTGTACAGTGGTGCATTATTCTAATTGGATCACCTTTTTTGTATATTTTTCTTTTAGGGAAATGGTGTGCACCATTTTTAATTACAATAGATCTATCTTCAGGTATTTGAAAAAAATATCTAAATTTTTCATAACACCAATGTGAATTAAAAACATACCAATCGTATTCGTGGTGTCTGTCTTTGTTTCTAAAAAAACTTTGTAGGTTTGGTTGATCCCAAGAATTTTTTTGCCAAAGAATATTTATTTTACTAGGGTCCAGTGGCACTTTTCCAGGAATAGATGTGCATATTTGAAATTTACTTAATAAATTTTTATCTACAAATTTTTCAAGCAACTCATGTTGGAGTTCAGTTGCGCCTCTGGGTTTCATTACTTTTTAGTTTTTGCACCCAAAGAACCAGCTCTTGTAACTTTTATTTCAAGGTCTTGTCTAAAATCATCTTGAGTAGTATCAGTGTTGGGATCAGCAACATCAGCATCAAAATCAGCTTTGCTATCATACACTTTACCTGTTCTCTTATGTTTGATGGTTTCTATAGCCTCTGCTTTTATTTTTGGTAAATCACTCATTGTTTACGTCCTTGTCTATTATATTTCTTATTGTGTTGCAACTTCTTTTTTTTATTAACATTTTTTGTATGCCTTCTCGGTCTTTTACGAGGTTTTGGTCTGGGTACAAAGTGTGTAAATTTTTGTCTAGCCATTCTCCTGTGATCTATCTATTTGTGCATAACTTATTGCACCTTGTATTGTGTTACTTCCGGTAGCTGCTTGCACAGTTATTGCATCACCAGCTTCAAGATTCAAACCTTGAGGTGTAGCATTGACCTGTGTTTTTGCAGCAAGATCAGCTCTAAAAAATTCATACTCTGCACTTGAATCGGATGAATCAACTAAATTCATATTTACTAACACGGCTGATGATCCATCGTTATTTGCACAATAAACACTTTTGACTATACATGTTGCATCACTAGGGCAAGTAAATACTGTAGTCTTGCCTGTGCCAGCTTGTTTGAAACCTTGGTTTTTATATTGTATGGTCATGATAAAAAATAATTAAAAGCATCTTGTTCATTTTTTAATTCTTGCTGATAAGAAGTGTTTAACTTATCTTGCATCGTTCGTAAAGACTGACTTACTTGTCTTTGATTTTCTTCAGTATAAATTGGTGTAGGTTCTGGAATTACTATATCAACTCTAGCCATTATTAATAATTACTATGTAACCCTCCAGATCCCGAAGTTTGTCTTGATTGTCTACTGGTTGATTTTTTTGAAGAAGTTGTTTTTGTTGGTGTTTGACCTCTTCCTCTGTCACCTATTCCTCCTGAACCTTTATCATCATACATTCCAGAATCTATTTTCTTTTGAATACCTCTAGCCTGAGCCATATTTCTAGCAGCAGCATCTAATCTACCTTGTAAACCTCCATATCTTTGCATATCTAAATAATCTGCTAAAGATGTTGCTTGACCAAAATCAGATTGTTGTATTCTTCTATTTAATCCCGCTAATCCTTTTGGTCCTCTCATCAAAAGACCTGCTCCCGGTATTGCTGCAGAAATAGCTAATTGTAAAAGATTTTCTAAACCTGAAGTTTTTCTTTTTGGTGTTATGATAGAATCATCTCTTTGTATCATTTCTTCATAATCTAAGGGCATATTAGTATCAGAAATAAGTAATGGAGCAATTCCAGATGTTTCATTTATTAAAGGCTGTGGATTTAATTTTGCAGCTGTTGGAATAGTTCCTGTAGCACCCATGTCAACATTTAATGAACCCTGTTGATCATTTGGAAAAAATTCAGGTTGTGGATAACTACTATTTAAAAAAGGTTGATTACGATTCATGTCTTGTCTAGGTGTGATTGGATTTCTTAAATTAGAATAATTTAACCCTATTAAATCATTTACAGTTAACATTATCCCCTCATTCCATCTAATTGTACATCAGCTCTAAAAGTTCCAAAACGCCAATTTTCATCAGTTGATGTGTTGGCTATTTTTAAACTAGCAAATCTAGCTCTTGCTCTTGTATCTACCTTTTGTGTTGATCCGGTGACCGTGAATGGTCCTAGTGGAGACGATGCTTCTGTATCACTTGGAAAATCCCTAAGCAAAATTGTTACTTGAGCATTGCCTTGTATAGTTTTAAAGTCAGGGACAAATCTTCTCATACTCATAAAAAACTCACCATTGGTGCCCTGAGGATTTAAACTAAAATCTCCAGATTCTATAAAAGCTGGAATTGCAGTTTTGTTACCTGCTGTGTCTACCTCGTTAACACCTTTTTCATGTTCAAAATATTTAGTTGATCCATTTATATTTGTAACTCCTTGAACTGTAGGAAAAGTACCAACACCAGTTGAAGTAAATTCTGTTGCATATGGATTTTCAAAAAGATTAGCATCAACCCAAGTAGTTCTCGATAGTGATCCAGTTACCCAAGTGCCGTCTTGGTAATTATAACAAACATATCTATCATTAAAATCAGATGTTGCTTGTGGATAGTACCAACAAATTTCTTCGTATAAATGATTTAGACCAACATAAACAGATTCTCCAGCAGAATAATTAATTCCTAAATTACTTCCATTTTTTGTAGTGAATACAAAATCTTCAACAGCGCAAGGTAAAGATTTAACAGTACCATCAAATGCAAAGAAACCACCAGATTCTCCCATCCAATAAACTATACCATTAACATATTTCATAGCATGTTGCCCAATACATCCGCAATTAGATCCCACTTGTCTAATTGAAAAAGTAAAAGGTGGGCCCACAAATTGCATTACATAAGCTGCATTATCAGTTAAAATAAAAGTATAATCTTTACCTTTAACTGCTCCAACAATTTTTGTTCCTGAGTCAAGTCTAAATGTACCCGCAGTATTAACAGATGTTGGTGTGTAATCAGAAATATTTTCTTGATCTGAAAATCTTATAAACATTTTGTCTTGTGTTCCTGGAGTTCCAATAGTTGTTTCAGTTCCCAGCATAACTAAATGTCTATCTCTATCTGAAACTAAAGACATTACAGATGCAGTTGGTGCATTAGAAATAATTACAGCTCTTGTATTTAAAGCATTAGAATTAGAGTTAATAGGATTCCAAGAAAAAGATTGACCATTTTTTATAGTAGCAATAAGTTGTTCACCAAAATTATCTAAAGACCAAGATGCAGGATCAACAGTTAAAGTTTGAGATAATGATTCGATACCCCACCCAGTAAATACTTCAACCCCTGCTCCGCTTGAATGAGCAGATCTCGTACCCGCTGCAGCTCTTGTAATACCAGTCAAATCATTAGATGAAATTCCTGTGTATGAAATAAACTCTGCTCCAACTTTTATTGTTCCTGTTGATGGAAATCCTGTTGTGGATGCAAGTGTAATTGAAGTTCCTGAACCTCCTGTGCCAGCAGTGTCATCTAATAAAGCTCCGTTTAATGTGCTAAACACTTGTTGTCCACCACCCCACAGTCCTGTCCCCCATCCAAATCCAAATGTTGAACTTAAAGCTCCTGGTTTAATATATGGAGTAACTGTTGCAGACCCAGATCCGTTGACCGTTGTCCCTGCTGCGCTTGCCATAGTTACAGTAAATGAATCACTGTCAGGTACAGTAACTACTTGAAATGGATTTGTTTCAAAATCAGATGCAACATATCCTGCACCTGTTGGAGGTGTAACAGATGAAAATAAAAATATATCTCCAGGTTCAAGACCATGTGCTGCTTTGTTTACAGTAACGGTAGCTGATGTGTTAACAGTATCAAATGTGGATCCTGTAAGTGCTGTGCCTAAAGGTGTAATATCAAAAAAGGCACCTTCATAATAGATTACTAATACTTTATTTGTACCTATTGCAGCATACTTTCTTCCGTCTAAATCTGCCCAAATAAATTGTTCTCTTGCTGCGCCAATTAATGTGCTTTCTAAAATTTGTTCCCAGCCCCCTATTTTTTCAGGTAGTCCATATCTAAATCTTACAAAGTCACCATCAGTCCACTTTCCTTGTGCTCCTGTTTGAGTAACTTGTTTATTAAATCCTGGGGCTATATCTACTTTTGTTAATGGCATAATTTTGTATTATATATTAGTTTTGCAGAGAACAAAAGTATCTACACGTTGTAATGTTAAAATATTACACTGTTATTAATATATTACCTGAGATTGTAATAGAATTACTATTTTTTTTTACCATGTGTTTTAAATAACTAGGAAACAAGACTATTTGATTTTCACGACATTTCGTTTCAAATTTTTGTTGAAAAAAATTTGTTTTTTGCAAAAATTCAGTTGGATACATACAGGCAATTAAATCTTGAACTGGATGGTAAAAAATAGTTTTAGATTCTTCTATTTTTTTATAAATAACAAAAGAAAAATGTGAATCTGGGTGCATATGTTTTTCTTGAAAATCATCCTTGATATAATTATTTTGCCAAATACCTGTTATTGATATTTTAAAATCTTTTAAAATTTGACTTTGTAATAAACTACCAATTTTATTAATTAAATAAGATTGTGAATCTTCATCTAGTTTATTTTGAAATAAATTTGAGCTATAGGTTTCAGAGTCCCAAGTTTTTTTAAAATTTTCATTTTCTAAATTAATTTTAGAACAATCTATATTATCTATGTAAATGTGTGATTCAAATAAATTTATTTTCATTATACAATATCTAAGTCAGAATATTTATTAATAATAATATAAGGTAAATATTTTGTAACTTCAATTTTATTTAGTTCTATTTTATTTGTTCTTATTGTATGAAAAGGAGCATTTAAGATAACATCATTGTATTTAATATTGTTTGCTGTAAATTGATTTATATTATTAAAATCATGATTAAATTTTTCTATATCTAAGAAATCATATATTTTGTTTATTTCATTTAATGGATTATTTACTAAGTCATTATAATTAATAATAATAAAATTTTCTTTCTGATCTATTATATTTTTAATACTCCATAAATTTTTTCCTATCATTCCTTCAGGGCTAATCAATTCATCACATCTTTTTTCAACATTTTTAGGTTGTTCTATTTTTATGTACGAAGCAAGACATTCTAATAAAGGTCTTTTTAAAATAATAAATTTAGGTTTTTTAATTATAGTTTTTAACAATTTTAAATTATCTGGTGTTCCCCATGAACCTCTATCAATAATAAATTTTGCTTTCCAATCTTTATAATAATTATTAAATAAATTTTTAATAATATTATTAAGTGATTTCTCGTCAGGAAAATTTAAAAAAATTTCATTATTTTTTAAAAGATGCAGCTGATAAATAACATCAGTAAGTATCGTATTAGCTGTTATATTTAAATTTTCGTTTTGATTTATAATCGAACCAAGTAAAGTATTACCTGATCTTGGAAGAGAACACAAAAAATTAAAATTCATTTTTAAAAATAATTGAAATTAATGTTCATTCTACCTTTTTTATCAGTAGTATCAGTGCTACAATGTTTTTCTGCAGGATTAAATAATAATAACCTATTTTCTATAGAGGGTACAAATTCATCTTGAATGTATGTTCCTCCATCACAAGTATTTAATGAAAAAATTGCGCCTTTGTGAGTAAAAGGTTTATCAAAATGATATTCATGTTTTTTAACTACATTGTTAGATGGATAATAATTAATTTTAATTCTTATTAATGATTTAATTTCAAGTAAAGAAATTAATGGTTTGTATTTTTCTAATAAATAAGAAACTTGTAATTTTTCCCCATCAAATAAAATATGAGTAAAATATATACTATCATCTACATCATTTACTTCTCCTTTATACCAAGGAATTTTTGCATCCCATGATAATTTTTTTATATTATCAAAACAATCTTTTTCTAAAAAATTGTCAATTATTTTAAAATTCATTTTTAATCTTGAATGTAATTAAAATTAATTACATATCTTTTATGTATATCGGTAGCATATATCACTTTATGATATATTGATGATTTAAATATAAGCATTCTATTTTCTTTGCTTCCAACAATTATCTCTTTATTAGGTAATTTCAAAAATGTTTTAGAATTACAATCGTTGAGAAAAAAAATAGCAGTGTGAGCTAAAAAACTTTTGTTGTCTATATGATAAGAAGATTCAACAGAATCTATATCTCTTACATTTAAATTTGCTCTTATAGAGATGAGACTAATAGGATTTAATTTTTCCATAATAGGATTAATTTTTGTAATCCAATTACTTTTAGATTCATAACGGTGGTAAAACACATGTCTAAAAAAACCATTTTTATTTTTTGTATTATTTTCAACATCATCTTCGTTAACAAACCAAGGTATATCTGTGCCTTTTATAAAATTACTCAAATTATTAAATTTTTCTTCTTCTAAAAAATTATCAATTATTTTATAATTCAATTTTTATTTTCCCTTTATCTCTGTAGAATTATCTGTGAACAATTTCTTTACATCATCATTAAAATTAACATTCCACTCCATTACCATTTTTGACAATACATTGCCAAAATGTCTAAGAGTTACAGCAGGTAAATGTAGTTTTTTATTTTTATTTATAATTTTTATTTCATGTTCTTCAAAAAGGATATCACAAGAACCATCTTTAAATTGTATAAATTTCATTATTATCTGGCTTCTTTATTAATGAATTGTGTACCCCACTTAACCCTTTTGTCTTTCCAATGATCTGCAAAAGGTCCATTTGCGTCTACGTAGTGAAGAAAAACTTGAGCTTGCCAATCTCCTAAAAATTCTTTTCTAGAATGAATAAGTTCACAACCTAAATATACAGAAGCCTCTCCTGGTTTTAAATTAATTGGATTTTCATCTATAATAATTGGCCAATCAGTTCCATCACCACCTATATTTATAGTGACACTAATTTCACAAGCAGGCCGATCTTTGTGTGGTTTTAACTCAGCATATTTGGTATACATTCTCCAAAAAGCATAAGTTGGTTTTAAAGAAAGTCCAGTAATTTTTTCCATCTGTGAATTTTTATTTACTAACAAAGATTCCATGATAGGATCTGCATAAATAGATGTATCAAAATTTGTTGTTCCACTATTTTCTGGATCCAAATCATAATTTTTTTTATTTAATCTATGTGCTATTCTACAATAATCTTTTAAAAGATTTTTTTCCGATAAAGTTAAAAAATCTTTTATTTTTTTATATTTAAATTCTCTTATACTGACCATGATACGATGCTATACCTTTCCCCTTTTTTAACTGGTTTAACCCTATGAGGATACAAAAAAGTAGAAGGCCATATTACCATTCTGTTTTCTTTTACAGGTATTGCAAATTCACCTGTTCCATCTGGGTTTTGAAAACAAAGTTCACCTCCTTCATAATCTTCATTTAAAAAATATACACAACTTATTGTTCTTGGATAGTTTGTTCCACCATCGTAATGCCAAACGTAGTGATCTGATTCACTATATTTTAACACTTGTATTACTTCTAATTCTTTGCTGTACATATTTTTAATTTTATTTCTATTCACATACTTTTCTATATTAACTTTAAAAATATTTTCCATAACGTTACACCAATGAACTTCAGTCATTGAATTACTAATATCCAACAATTCACGCACTTTTACTTTTCTTATGTTTTTATTTAATAATCCATTGCCAATAAAAGCATCTTGCCAGTCTAAATCTTTACAAACTTTAAATAATTTTCCAAAAGGTTTTTTGGGTAAAATATCATCATAAACAGAAATAAAATTTATTAATTCCATTTTTTCTTATTCCAAAAATTATTTTTATAATTATGTATAATATTTAATTCATAAAACATTTTTTGTTTTTTTAATTGATTTGTTGTAACAGATTTTATTTTCATTGACCAACTTTCTCTTTTGAAAGGTATTATTTGAACATAAGGAGTACCTCTTTTAATTATAGTATCAATAATAGGATATTTATCTCCATTTAAAACTATTGGAAAATTAATTTCTTGTTTAAATGAATCTGTATCTACTATTCCAGGTATTATTGAAAATCTATCATCACTGTTATTCATTGGAGGTAAAAATAAACAAGAATATCCGGGGGGTGTTTTAATAATCCAAGGGTTTAATATTTTTATGAATGGCCCATTATTATTTTTCTCTACCAATTGAGATCCTAAAATTTGATCTGTAGAATGAAGACTAGGCTGTGAAGAATTTAAATTTATTGATTTTTCTTGGAATTGTAAACCATCTAAGTTAGCTGGATGCCATTCTAGTATACCCTCTCCTTTTTCATTTTTAGATGATTTAAAAGCATAATCTTGAGCTACCTTTAAAAGGTAACCAGATGTTAATGTATCTAAAAAAGGCATACATCCCTTAACAGTTTTTTTAAAAATTTGATGTTCTAATTTTTTATACCATTTAGGAATATTTAATTTAATAGGAGTTGGGTGGTCTTGTTTTAAGTCTACATAATCTTCGTGTGCAATAAATTCTATTTTATTTTCAAACATAAAAATAAATATATATATTTTCTTAAAAAAAATGTAAACAAAAATTAAAGTAATTCAAGTGGATGTACAGGATTTACACCTTGATCACTTGCATATTTTTCTAAACTTGAATTTAAAGAAACTGACGAAGTATCTAAATTTTTTAACCAATCTGAATAAACAGTAACAGTGTTTGCTAAAGGTTTAGAAGAATTAAATTGTAAATATGTTTCAAAACGTTCAAGTAAATCATTGATGTATGTTTTTAAATCATTTTCTGTATCAAAAAAATCTTCTGATGTATCTCTTGTGTTAAAACTAACGGTTTCCCCGTTATGGCTTAATACAAATTTTACACCATTTTTAACGTCATTAAATTCTTCTGTTGTAATATCTAGAATATCAAAGTTAGCTTCATCAAAATTTTTATTTGAATCTAAAAAATTTTGATCTTGAGCAATGTGACCTACAGCTCCAATTTGATTTACAGAATTTTTTGTAAAGAGTATTTTTGCCATTTTAAGTTCCTGTATTTTCTAAAATAAGTATTAAACCTTGTTGTCCTTGGGCACCAAAAGATATTATATTATTACTTGTTGCACCTGCTGTTGCATATACACTAGGGTAAGATCCATGTGTTAACTGAGTAGATGGTGAGGTTACACTAAGGTTACCAGCAGCTCCTACTGAACCAGGGTTTCTGTAGTTGGCCCCGCCACCGCCACCGCCACCGTTAGCTGTAAATGTCGATGCCATATTAGTAGCATTACCTGCATTACCAGGTACTGCATTATTAGCTGGGCCGGCAGGATTACCTCCAGTACCTACCGAAAATGGTTGAGAAAAAGGTGCCGTTACATCAACAGAGACAATTCCAAAGCCTCCTCTTCCGCCAGGCCCACCTGAACCTTGAAAAGGCAAGCTACTACCATTTCCACCACCACCACCAGATACATACATTTGTGCAAGTGTTGCGGCTGCATTTGCTGTGTAAGTTCCTGAAGAAGGACCTCCATGTGCTTCTTTAAATAAAAAACTTCCTCCACCTGATGATCCATCTGATGCGGCTGTAATTCTTCCTTGAGCATCAACTGTAATATCTGATGCAGTGTAAGACCCTGCTGTTACTGTAGTGTTTGCAAGTTGATCTGCTCCAACTGCATCGTCAGCAATTTTGGCTTGAGTCACAGCATCGTCAGCAATCGCAGCAGTGACGACAGCATTATCAGCTATTGCAGCGGCGACAACGGCATCGTCAGCTATTTTAGCTGAAGTTACAGCGTCATCTGCAATAATTGAAGTAGTAACTGCAGATGCTTCTAAATTAGCAGTAGCAATTGTACCACCTAAAGTGTTTAAAGAAATTTCGTTTAAATTTGTTCCATCTGAATATGCTGCAAAAATTTTTGAACTAGCAGCCCCTGCAACAGTTGGACTAAAACCAGTTCCTGATGCAGTTTTAATTGTTAAATTATTGGCATTTGTTAATCCTGAACAATCAAAGATATAAAATTTTTCTATTGAATCTGGTATAGTACAAACTGTGCTCGCAGCAATAGTTGCTGTAGCAAATTTAATTACTAAATTTCTTGCGTTTGATATTGCACCGTCAGACATTGTTAATGCAACAGTGCCTCCAGATGTTAGTGTGATTTGTTCAAAACCAGCTACAGCTTGTTGAATTAAGTTTAAGTTTGTGTTTGTTTTATCACCCCATGTACCAGCGTTTTCACCGGTTACCATTAGTTCTAATTTTAGGTCACTTGAATAACTTGATGCCATAAAAAATTCTCCTTAATAATTTTTATATTACATGAACTAGGCGGCTAAATCAACCACTGTCCAAGTATTTGATACTCCTAAATCTATCTCAGACCACGCAGTAATATTAACGCTACCCACAGAAGAAGTCAATGATTGTCCCGTTGGTATTACTAATCCATCTCCTGTAATACCTTCTTCTCCCAAAGATGAGGTAATAGAGAGTCCAGATACACCTATAATTTGTCCTGGTATTTCTGCATGTTGACCAAGTGTCATTGTTGCAGAAATACCAGTTACTGATTCATTAGTGCTTTGAATTAATGTAATATTTCCTTGTGTTAAAGATGCTTGACTTCCTGTTACAGGAACTGGAGTTTTCAAACCACCTACAGTATTTCCTTGTGAAGAAGTTAAAGAAATTCCAGATACTGTTACGTTAGCGTCTGCAGATAAAGAACTAGAACCTATTGTAAAATCTAATTGATCCTCTGCAGCTAAAACAATTACATCTCCATCAATTTGAAGTGAGAAACTTCCTTGAGTAAAGCTCGCTTGAGATCCACTTACTGAGACAGTAACATCTGTAAATGCAGTTTCATTTCCAATAGAAGAAGTTAGAGATTGCCCTGTTACTTGAACTGAGAAATTATCACCCCAAGCAAACTCACCCCATTCACCTCTACCCCAACCTTCTCCTGTAAGGGTAGTTTCATCTACAGTAGCAGCTCCTACGCTAGATGTCATTGAAACTCCTGTAACAGGAACTCCTATTCCTACAATAGTGCTACCAACACCAATAGACATGGTAACTACGCCAGGATCTACTAATGCTGAAGTTCCACCAACTGAAGTCCCAATGGTAGATGATAATGAAATTCCTGAAACACTTACATCAGCGTTTGCTGTTACTGTTTCAGAACCAATTGATGATGTTAATGATATGCCACTAACGGAAACTATCTCGTCAGAAAGGTCTCCCCATTCTGATGCACCCCATGTTTTTCGTCCCCATCCAGTGGCCATATCATTTTAATCCTTATGCTAATCTTAAGATCGCAGCAGATGTCGTAAATGCAGGAAACTGAATTGTAAATGTTCCTGCAGTTGCAGTCTTGTCTCCACCGAAATCTAGTACAGCAACAGCGTCAGTAGTGTTAGATCCACCGTCTGTAGTTGTATTATAGATTAATGCTCCTCTTGCAGTAAGAGTAACGTTTTGAAAAGATAAATCAGCAAAGTCTGTAATCGCTACAGATGAAGAAACCTTCACACCTTGGTTAACAAGAGTTCCACCACCAGCTGTGTAGTTTGATGATGATACTTCGTTAGAAGTTGTATAGTTTGTAGTTGATTTACCTAAAGTTGCAGAACTTGTGTACATTGCTAACTTA
>TARA_R100001440_G_scaffold12404_4_pt1 | contig 11847 bp, 26 predicted proteins | sample TARA_R100001440 | Tara Oceans TARA_R100001440 (sample SAMEA2622112) | marine metagenome | biome: marine biome (ENVO:00000447); feature: surface water layer (ENVO:00002042); material: "saline water (ENVO:00002010), including plankton (ENVO:xxxxxxxx)" | depth 5 m
ATACCTGATTAGCCTTTGGTACTAAATAGACATCTTTGCAAATATTAAAAAATACGCTGTCTTTTGCTATCAAAATACCCTCCTGTTTTAATTTTCCACATTCTTTTATCCTTGCAATATTCCAATCAAGCTGTTTATTTTTTAATATCTGTTCTTGTATTGCTATCTGAGTTTGGGCGGCGTTTTTACATTCTTTCTGTAGCTGTCTATCTAATGGGATTGTGAAAGTAAGGCTGATTCCTGTATTGAGTGCATAACTGTCTTTGTTTGTACCTGAGTAGTTTTGTTGATAGTACAAAATTTTACCGGGGTTATCTGGCGTACCGTCCCCTATAGGGTCGCCATTATCGTCAAAATCTCCTACTAGATCGGTTGGGTCATATACAGGCGTGTCGTAAGTATGGTTGAAAGGTTTTCTATAATTTACCCCAAAAGTAGAAAATGGAGAGATTGCAAGCTGTGGCCCCTGACAAATAATCCCACCGCCATAATGATTGGTTATTACATTGCCTTGGTTCATTTGTATTGCCTGATTCGTGACCGAGCCATTATTGCTTTGACTTACTGCATTTGCCAAAACAGAACTAGGATTTAAAGTTATTGCGAGAACACAGAGGTACTTGTAACAACGCTTTCTGATTCTATCTGTCTGGTAATTGTAGTGACGTTTTGTAGACCGGGCCCATGATAGCTTTCTGAAAACTGAAAGGCCGCACCAGAGGTCGTATCGTTTAGAGTCCAGTTCGGTTTTGTTGTTAAATCTGCGCCTGTCCATGTATAAGTTACCCCGCCCGAAGAACCGTTAACCGTTGTAGCGTTTGGCGACATATTTCCACCAGAATTTGTAATACCTGTACCCGACACGGTGTACTCGTAACCAGTTTTATAATCCTTTGATGTAATCGTTTCTGTGATGCTTGTAGTTGTATTCGTGGTGCTTGACATTGTCCCGGTAACGAAGTTTGGGACGACTGGCTGACTATACGCGGGTAAAACATAAAAAAATATTAACAACCAAAACTTTTTCATTTGTCATTAATCGACACTCAAAGTAGTTACATATTGGCCAGTAATTGTAGAACCGGGGTCGCCACCACTTATGGTAATAACGTGGTTGTCTATTGTCGCACCCCCTGAGCCTATTGTCCCGGCAGCTGTAGATGTAAGGTCAGAAAAATTAGAAACGGCCCCTGTAGTAGGAGCTGAAGTAGGAACTGCGTCCCCCTCTAAATATGAGACTGTATATTGAAAACTTTCGCCATTCGTTAGCTGACTTGCCGTTATATTTGTATAAGCATTAACGCCGTTAGTTGTAGAACCAAGACCGCCAAGAGTTCCCGCGGTAGTACCGTCAGTTGTATTAACACCTGTACCAGAAACAGAATAACTATTTCCTACACGATCAGCCGCAGTTGCCGCGCTCATAACTTCTACTTTTACCGAACTGGTAATTGTTGATGTCATATCAGCAAAGGCCGCTGAAGGAAAAAATAATAAAAAGATTGCTAGAGTTTTTTTCATTTTTTTGACACCCCTACTTTGGAGTCAGAATTGTCAACTATCTTAACATTACCATTAAGTTTCTTTTTGTCCGTAGCCTTTTTGACATTTAGGCCATAGTTAGACATCACAGCACTTAACAGCCCGGCCGCAAAGGTGGTATCTATTTGCCTTGTAGAATTACCAAAATATGAAAATGAAATTACTGCCAAAGACCACCCGAGTATGACAAGCTGTACCGCGTTGCCAATAAATCCTAACCCTTGTTTTTCTTCCTGTTCTTCCATTGTTTTGCGAGGTATGGGCTAAATTTAGCAAAAAGCGATATGTTTGGGAAGTACTGCCCTAATTACCATGATTCGTATTTTAAAACCTATACTATTAACTTTCTGCAAAACTAATGCAGTTAAAAAGTTAATTCTTGATCTATTAAAAGCCTTGGTTAAATCCACAGATAATACAATAGATGACAAAATCGTTGAATATATCGAGATTAATTTATGGCCTAAAGAACAATGAAAAATCTAATCAATGTTTTAACATCTAGCCCTAGTTTAGAACGCCAGTTCTATATTGAAACCCTAGTTAAAGACATACATTCTTCAAAAAATATTGATGAATTAAAAAAAATGACCGAGGAACTTTTGCGGACAAATGCAAAGCAATCTGACTTTATCGCAAGTGCCTTAGAAATAATGTGTTCTCAACAAGAAATGCTAATACATTATGACCGCCGCAGAAATATAAAAAAAAACGCCTCTAATGAAGCGCCTTAAATATATTTTGTTTGGAAAAGATTAATCTAGTTCCTCGGTAATGTCTTTCCATTCGCACCAATCGCTATGACAATTTACCATAACTGCTAAACGATCTCTTTCAACGTATTCAAAAGTTCGTTCTAAATCAGGGTCATAAAAAATTTGACCGATATAAGGGTTTTTTGGAAAAATTACACCAAACATAATTAGAAAGGAATGTCAGAATTATTCTCAACGTATCGAGGTTGATTTTTGGGGACTCTGTTTCCGTCCAGAGGTTGAATCCTACCGGAGTTGCCCCACATACCGCCCCAGAGAGAAAAACCGGGCACCTCATCATAACTACTTTTATCCGTATAGACACGGATTGTTGTATTATTTTCATCAACTTTATCAACTTCTTGCATTAACCACATTGCAGCTTTTTTTGCATTTTCTTTGTCGAAATCAATAATTAAATTTTTCTCGGGTGCATTTTGGTTGCTGCTGTTGTTGTCTACTACTCTGAATCGAGCATTGAAAGCGGAGTTAGCCATAATTTTTAAAAACTTTGAATAGGGGTTATGTTGTTTGATTCTTCCCATGCGAGAAGTTTGTGTAAGTCGTAGCGGACCCGGGGAGTACCCCAAGAAACCGCGTACCTTTCGAGGGTGTAGTAGGGTGGACCAAATTTTTTTGCCCTCCAATCTTTGATAGTGGCGGGACTTAGCCCATATCTTTCCGCTACTTGCTCGGTGGTTAGAAATTGAGTCTCGGTGGTGTTCATGCTGTTAATGCTTTCCTCCTAGCTTTGATAAGGTCTATAAGTTTATTATATTGATCTTGGCTTATTTTCCCCTCGCTTAGCCTTGCTGCAAGCGTATTAAAATGTGAATCTAATTGTTGGTCAGTTGTTGACTTTACGATAGCGTCCCGGGCCAATACGGCTATGTTTTGTTTGGGTTCTGCACCACCACGTTTTGTAGGTGTTGAATCTTTTGCTTTAATAATTTCGTTACCGGTCCAAAGTTCTGAGCCTAAGTTAAATTCTTTGGCTGCACAGAAACAGAACCCCCGGCGGTGTGAGTCTGTTACGTCCCTTGCTGAAATCTTTGCAAGTGGTATTGGTTCATTTCTGTTATCCATAATGGAGTACGGATAAACTGCGCCTTTCTTTCCCTCCGGGTCTGTAAAATATCCCATGAGATAACCTGAGCCGTTTGGTGCAGGCCAAACTACCCCGGTAGATTCTACGGTAGGTGGTAATTCAAGATGAAAGTCCCACCCGGGCGCTAGTTCGTTAAGGTATTCAGAAGTCCTAGCCCATGAGACATAACTGTATTTACCTTTTTTGTAAACGTCCTCGGGTTGTATAACACCTTTTAGGTTTGGTTTTTTCATTAGAAATTTCCTCCCGTTTGTTCTAGTGTTGGGTTTTGGATTAATAAAACATCTGCCAAATCAGATGGTGGGGCCATAAACCTAGTTTTTTTGGTTCCGTTAATGTAGTAGTTGAATAATCTAATGAAAGCGTTCAACTGGTATCTTTGGTAAAAAGAGCCTCTAACTCTAAATCCTTTTTGCATCATTTGATTTCTAAATGAAAGTATTGGATTATCTATATCTAAATTTGTACCCTCAGAAAACTGAGTAAAAAAGTCAGATAAAATTTGCTCTGAATAATTTTTTTCCAAAACTAATTTATAGAAAGGTACACCAACACTTAAGTTGAAACAATGAAACTTTCTATGGTAGATACCCATTTCATGTATGATCTTGTCCCAATCTGATTTTTGCCTTTCGTACTCGTTATGTATTTCAACATGAGTCGGGACTACAACATTGCGCCAAGTACCCTTTGGGTATGTATGATACAAAAGATAAACCTTGATACCGGCTGCAAGATGTTTTGATGCTGCGCTACCTTTAATGTAAAGGCCATCTGCTGCGGTCCTTGCTGAACCAGTATCTACACAATTAAATATTTTCGGGTCCATATTTCTAGCAACCATAATTGGTAATGTTTTACCAGTTTTCACAATCGCTAAAAGTCTATGTTGACCGTCCAATAAATTACCGTCTTTGTCAAAGGCGATACCCTGATTAGTTAGGGTCCACTCTCCATTATCAATAGAGCTAATGAGCCTTTTCAAATTAGCCGGTTTTACGGTTCTATTTTTTTTGTTTTTTGTTTCTAAAACACGTTCAGCAAAATCAGGAGTAATTTGCTCAACGCAAAAAGTTGGAGTAATAGTTTCAGTCATTGTTGATTGCCCAATGCGGTGGTTCGAGGGTTTGGATTCCGTCAGCGTCCGTGTAACCTTTCCAGATTCCACTTTGGTTTGCTTCAGAAATTTCAAAAAGTGCCTTTTCTTGGAGTTCATAACCTAAGTCGATAAAATCGTTATTTAATTCGTAGACCCCTATGTTGTAAGGGAAAACTTTTTCTATTGCTACAAAGATGAAGCGGTCAGCCCCAGTACCTTGTAAATAATGCGCGGCTTGGACATGATACATAAATTTCATAATTGAAGATGTAAAAGCCTTTGCCGATGCGCCGCCCTCGCCACAAGTTTTAAGATCAACTATTGTATCGTTGTGGATTTTGTCGCAACGACATTTGCAATCAAGACCAGTTGAACTATGTGTCCACCAAAAAGATTGTTCAGATTGACCTTTATCTAAAAGTGCGTGAGCTTCGGGGTGCTGGCAGATTGCTAAAGTCATATCGTCAATAACTTTTGCGTCCGCTGGGGTGTAAGTAGTCAAGCCTTTTTGCTCATACTCAAGGGCAAGTTTTTTGCCCTCTTTAGTGCGCTTTTCCTCAAGTACAACGTACTCTTTATGAAAGTCGTCAGGCTCGAGAACTTTTTTGTGAATCATGCTCCCTAGTTTCATCGCCGGGGTCGGTAACTTTGGCGGTGCAAGTTCATTATGTTTGCTATGCCATAAAGCCTTTGGACATTGTGATAGCAATTTTTTCAAGTCAGATGCGCTATAAGCTGGGTCTGCCTGATAACTAGCAAAATCAACTGAAACTGGTTTTACTTCATGGATAATCATTTAATTAACCTCAAATCTGGGGTGCTATGTTGAAACGGCCCAAGTGGTCCGTAGACAGTTTCTAATCGTGGCCAAGTTTTGAAAATTAAAGCGCGATTATCTGGGTCTGCTGAAAGTGCAGCGTGAGCAAGTTTGCTGTAGAAACCACCGCCATGTAATATGGCTGTTTCTAATGTTTTTATCTGTTCGTTATAATTCATGAGTAGAATAGAAGTGCCGTTGTAGTGCGGCTTGGAGTTAGAACTCGCAAAGGTCAGGGGTGGCCCTTGCGGGTTTTTTTTATGGTCAAATACAAATTTAAGTAAGCTGCAATGACCAGTAGCGAAAGACAAAATGAGTTATACATTTCTTTTCGCTGTTTTGTAGGCAACTTTTACCTTTGGTATCTCGGTGGAAATAATGTAGTTTTCTCCGAAGCTATCCCAATCAACGAAAATTGCCGGAGATACTTTACCGGGTAGTTTCCGCATAAGAATTATCCGAGGTATTTTTTCTCCTTTAAGCGGCATAATCCCGCAAAAGACAAAGTGTTCGTCATCACAATCTCTAATACAAGTTCTACCGATAAGATCGCCTACCTTAACGTCCATAGTTCCGTCATTAGGTTCTGTTTTACTGATCATAAAGTTTCTCCAATGTAATGGCTTTGATGGCCCTATCAACGGCTGATTGTGCAACCTCTTGTGTAATGTCTGGGTCCATAAGCATTAAAGTAACCATATTTACCAGATCGTCTTGATGTCTGGTTATTTCTTTTTGGTTGGTTAGCTGTGTTTGGAAAAGCATTACAAAGCCTTGAAATAATATCTCAGCCTTTGAATCTGACTTTTGAAATTTCATCATTTTGCTATTTCCTCACAAGCAGCAGCAACACCGGCGTTACAATCTGCAACTGTCATGTCGTATAAAGTGCCAGAAAGGGCTGTATAAAACAACCCAGAAACAGCAATCATCAAAAATAAATTTCTCACTTTGTTTCCTCCTTTTTGTGATTTTTATTTGATTCTTTAAGAGCAAGGTCGAAAGATTCCATTAGACGTTTTCTAAGATCATCTTTGTATTGAATGGCAATCCTTAAGTCTCCCTCGTACTTTCTAATTTTTTTGAACATTTCTGCGGGTACTTGTGAATACTCCAAAGCCTGTTCAAGTGCAAAATCAGATGCGCTGTTAAACTCGTAGAACCAGCACTCATTACAGTTCATTGTTAAATCCTCTAGCTCTGCGGAAGTATCGCCGCTAACATCTTCAAATTTGTAAGATTGCTTGGTAGCAAGTTCTTCTAATAAAAGAAATCTTTTTATGTTCTGCAATGCGCCGCGGCCCGCAGTTTTTGTAGCATCTATATTTTTATGAATAGAGGCAACTTTATCGCAAAGCTGCTTGTACTCTTGATCAGCATTAATAAATGCCTCTTTCTTTTCCCAAAGTGTTTGCTGTTCTGATTTAGCCATTGTTGTGAGCCTCAATAAATTTACCCATTGCATCAAGCAAAGATTGTGAAATCTTTTTTGCTTTATCTGCTTTATCTTTACCGCCAAAAAATTCATTAATCTGGCGAGAAGTCGTTTTGCTGTGCCATTTGCCTGTAACTTCGTGGTTGCCGTCATTCCTTTTTACAGCAACGAAAGTGTCGTATGACTTTAAAATAACGCCATTTTCAAATGGCAACTCGGTAACATTCTTGGACATCTTTAAGCCTTTATAGGGAGTACAGAAAAAACAGTAGTCTGCTTTGCAGCCTGTTCAGTAATCTCACGGATAGTACCGGCGTAGCTATCTTCGTGAGCTTCTTGAAACTCTTCGTCATCATCAGGAAGCATAGCTTTAGCCTCCTGTAGTATCATTTCAAAGTTTCCAAGCTGTTCTTCGTTAAGATCGAGAGTGATTTTCATGTCAGGAAATCGGGCGAGTGAAAAAGGGGCCTCCCCCATATTTCTATTATGAATCATTCTTCTACATTTGTAAACATCTTAGACATTTTTATTACAATCTTCTAATAAAACTCAATCTTATAGATGGTCACAGTTGCGCTTTTTCTCATAATGGTTCATAATTATGTTATGGCCGGAGGCGGCCTACCTTTAAATTTTCTCGCAAATGACTTTCACAACACCAGAACATCTTAAGCAGCACTTAGTAAACAGCATTACTACTGCTTTCATTAAAGAGGTTCAAGACAAGTGCAACCACAAAAACTTACAGGTTGATACTCACAAAAAAGAAGGTATTAGATACCCACACACTTATACAGGTCGTTACATTATCTGTGCTGAAGAAAGACTAGAAGAAGAGTCTCCTGTATTTGGTTGGGAAGAGCCTAGATTCTACCCACACTATTCAAACATCATTAAAGATGCACAGGCTCAGGCTGATTCAGCTTGTGCTTTACTTGAGCAAAGGATTGCACAGCACTATACAAAAAAAGAATACATCTGGAAAACTTCAGACTTACGAGTAAATCACGCCAATGACCTTATTGAAGGTCGTGTTTATGGTCACGTTTATGATTACATCGCTGACGAAAGGACCATAGAGCAGCGAAGGGAAGAGACTAAGTTTGAAATTTATGTTCGTATGATCTGGAATTACAGATATGGTTCAAACTCAGCTAATGGCCATCTTACCCAGTACACACAATTCAGATCAGAAAGACACGGCGCTGAAATGGAGGGCAAAAGCGCACAGAGAGCTAAAGAAGATGCTGCTAGAGCCGAGAGACAAGCTAAGTTACAAGCTGAGAAAGATGCTAAGAAAGTTGAAAAGTGGGACAGATTTTCTAAGTTAGCTGTTCAGATGGAAAAGTGGTCTGACAAAAAGATCAAGACTTTAGGCCAAAAGATAGCTGAGTATGACGACACAATACAAAATCTAAAACACAACAATTTTGATACATCTAGGGAAGAGCATTACAAAAAAGTTACCGCAGCAGATGTTGAGAGACTTAACACTTTAAGAAACGATACTAGGATATGGCAAAACAACATGGACTTATTAAAGGCAATCTTTGATGAGGGCTGTGACACTAGACCAAAGCTAGTTGAAAGATATCAGGTCTGGGGAGTTTAAATACTCCCACCTTTTTTATATAAATTTATTTTTAAAAAAATGAACGCATTTAGAGAAAAAACACTTTGGGAAATTGATCAAAGACTAATTTGTCAAAAAGACATTCTACAAAGACAACTTGCAGAAATTAAAAAAACCAAAAAAAACATTGCAGAACTTGAAGCAATGAGAACAGCGCTTAAGGAGGCTAAAACTAATGACTAAAGCTGAAGCAGTAAAAATGTTCAGAGAACTTTACAAAAGATGGGGCGGTAAAAGAGCCGACCCTTTAGCCAAGCAAACAGAGTGGAATGATTGGACAGATTCACTTTGTAAAGAAGGACTAATCACACCTCAACAAAACGAGAACTGGGGGCAGCCTTTCTAATGTCTAAAAACCAGATTATTAACCCAGAAAAGGCCGACAGATTCAAAAGAATGTTTGGCCCTAGAATGAAAACCCTTGATAATCAAATACGATTGATTAAAAACTGTTCCAATCGGGACGGTTATGAATGGGGTTTCACGGATACAGTTCCAAACTTTTTTATAGTCATTTTTAGAAATCTTACATTATGTGCTGAAAAGTTCGGTTTAGATGTTGATGTAAGGATTAATGGACGCGATATTGAAGATGTATTCGAGGAGGCTGAAGCAAAATTTAATGACCATTGAACAATCACTTGCCTATGAGTTTAAACAGCAGTTTTGTTACCAAGAACTTCAAAAGTGGAAACATTATCTTTGTCAAAAAAGAAGTATGGAGGAGGTAGAAAAAGCTATTGCAGCAACCACCTCTATAGTTTTTGAAATACAAAGTCTTGAGAACAAAATATATAATGAAAACATTCCAGAATACGATGACCCACTAATTTAGGGTTATTATCGGTTTGTAAGAGATTACTTTCTGCTCGCTACATAAACACCTACATGAACATTTTTATGTACCTCAGAGCCGAAGATGGCGCAGCATTAAAAGAATTTCTACGCCGCAACCCAAAGATTAATACTAATAGTCTAAATCCAGAGACATTGGACGCTGGTTTGATCTCCCGGGTTTGTTACTCTTTGGAAGAAGCACTTAATAAAATTTAGCCGGGGAGCCTGACGACCTCTGCAAAGCGGGTCTGAAAGTCTAACAAGATTGCAGAGTCCAAGCTGCAAAAGACAGGGAGGTCTACGCGAGGTGGCTTATCTATCCCCCGGCAACTCCTTTGATAATTTTTTTGCTTTAATATCATCAATAATTTTTTCTGGATTTTGTATTGTGTACCACCTATGGCCGCAATCAAAACATACCCTACGCCTAATCTGTTTGAAATCTTTATTTACAACTATGTTTACAACTTTTTGGATTGTGTAGATTTCGCAGTTAGGGCAAAGGACCCATGAGATTCGTTTCATATATTCGATCAGTTGATTGTATTGTTATCATTGCGCCGGGTTTTTTTGGACCCGGTTTTTTATTATCGCAATAATATTTTCGGGCTTGCAAACTTACCACTTGCGAATCATCAGCAAACGCTGATAATGTTAAAGCATCTAAAGTACTCCTACATAATTTGTCAATATCGCCCCTATTTTTTGACGTAGGAAATCTTGGCGCAGATTGCCGCGTTTCTCCTTTAGCGTTTAAATGAGACTTCGGACGTAAAAACCAAAATACTAATTCAACGTGTACTGGTTCTTGTATAATCTCGCCGACATTTTTATTTGCCTCCAATCTTACCGCCTCACGCCATGGTTTCACTTTCTTACTTGATTCAATCATACGCCCATTTCCAACGTGTCTCTTGCTACCCTGTGGTGCAGCCTCAATACCTTCAACGATAAAAGAGTAATACATAATGAGTTTCATACCGGAAAATACGCCGTTCGTATCTTTGCCCACAGCCTTAAAGGGCAGAATCGACCCACACCAATTAGCGGTACTTTGGGTGCTGCAAAGCTATTACCCGAACATTTGGCCCAGTTATAGCACAATCGCGCAAGACGCTGGAATGTGCCGTTCTAAGGTAATTCATACCGTTGAACAACTTTGTTCACTTGGGTGGTTACAAAAAGTTTCAAGGACAGCTGAAGGCGGTCAGAAAACGAACGCATATCGAGTAACAGTTTGGCACGAATGCAAAGTACCTAGCCCACAAAAACCCAGTATTGATACGGGGTGTATTTCAACGACTAGTGTACCAGATACACCACCCCCGGTAGCTGACATACACCCCCCCGGTGTACCACATACACCCGAAGTAAAACAAACTAAACTAAAACAAAAAACTAAAAAGGGAGGATATACTGAAAAATTTGAAATATTCTGGAAAAAATATCAGCAGCAACCTAATAAATGTGTCTCCCAATCCAAGAAACCGGCCTTTCGTGAATGGGACCAACTAGACAAAGCCACCAAAGATAAGTTAGAAGAGTGTCTCGAGGCTGATTCAAGACTTAGAGTAAAACTTATTCGAGAAGGTAAATTTGTACCTATGTGGCCCGATTGTTTCCGTTGGATTAGAAATGGTCAATATGAACAGTTTTTGGAGTTGCGGAAACCAGAAAATCAATCAAAATTAAAACCTTGGTTGAAAAACAAATCCAAAGATCAACCTTTCTAACACCCCATGAAACCTTACAAAAGAGCCGCGATTGATCGTGATGTTACATTCAGAGCGCCAAACTATAACTGTCACGCTTGCAACGATTCCGGCATAGTCCATAATGCTGACGGACTAATAAACAATTTTTTACCCGACTACGACAAACAAGAGAATGGTAGACGTATGGCCGGGTGTGATCTTGCGATAATCTGCTATTGCGAAGCTGTTTACCCAGTCTATGATGATGACTCAAAATTAGTCTCACATGGATTCAGAAATGGCGATGGCGATATTAGAAACAACGTAGGTGTAAATATTAACAAAGACATTGTAAGAGAACTACACAACCATAGAAAAAAGTCTTGGGAAGAAACAACCAAAATTATGAATAAATTAATTCAGAAAAACCTAAAAAATAAAAAAGCAGAATTACCACAAGAAATGCAAAAAGTAAAAGAACAGTTGAAAAATGCAAGGTCTATCTTACCGACAATCTAAAGATTACATTGTCTACGACCCATTGCAAAAATGCAATTACAGAATCCTAAACGGCAAGCGTATATGGTTACAGCCTAAACCTGTCGAGTTTTATCCTAAGAAAAAAGGGCTAAACTCAGAACAGATACACCTCGACTTATGACCCAAACACCAATCTACCCAATCGTAGCCCCTGAGCATATAAAGCAATCAAGAATTATTGATCTCACTTTATACAAAAACAATCCCCGGGTACATAACGAGGTTCAGATAGAAAGGCTAGTTAATTCTTTAAAAGAGTTTGGTTTTACAAACCCAGTTCTTATAGACGATACCGGTAATGTTATTGCGGGCCATGGAAGGATAACAGCAGCAAAAAAAATTGGAATGGATTCAGTTCCAACAATTACCCTATCCCATCTATCAGAA
>TARA_R100001440_G_scaffold8915_2_pt1 | contig 11762 bp, 16 predicted proteins | sample TARA_R100001440 | Tara Oceans TARA_R100001440 (sample SAMEA2622112) | marine metagenome | biome: marine biome (ENVO:00000447); feature: surface water layer (ENVO:00002042); material: "saline water (ENVO:00002010), including plankton (ENVO:xxxxxxxx)" | depth 5 m
CCGCAAGGTTCATCGCGAGGGCTTTGCGCGAGATCAACTTGGTCCATCGCGATCCTGTGAGAGGAGAGCTTCTTCTGACCCGCTCTGGGGGGAAGGTCATCGGCCCCGCGCCGGATGTAGCTGCGGTACGACCTGGATATTTTTGCACGCCCGTTGTGATCTAGGTACTGTTGGTTGGATAACGCGCCCGACACTCTCGAGATTGCCGAGCTTGCCCTGACGATGGTGGATGGGGACTTTGACGTTGTCTCCTGCGCTTCAGGAGGAGCAGTGATCGAGCGGGGGGGAGGTTTCAGACCTGGCGTTTTGCTGCGTGATGATAGAATGACCAAGATGCTGGGTAAGCTGCGCCAGAACAAAGGCCTCAAGCAGGTGCCCGCGCTCTTTCTGGCAGTTCGGGTAGATGAGGCTTCCAAGTCAGAGGTGCGTGATTTGGGATGGGAGGATTGATAGACTATTCGACCTGCTGATCTTGGATGCCGTAGGTCGGAACGATTTTGGACGCGCGAAACAGTTCTTTGCTGAGCGACTGACAGGCGCCGAACCTTGATGCATTGCGCAGCGTTTTCTGAGCACGATCTATGCAAATCTGTGCTATTATGCTGTTGCATACCAGCTATGCCTTTTCCGCCTTAGGTTGTGTGGTCTAGGGTGGGGAGGTCGACGTAACACCATCACGGAGTGGCCCCATGATCAAACTGCTCCACGTGGATGATGAGGTCGATATCCTAGATATCGCCAGAATGTCGCTCGAACTCCTTGGCGGCTTTGACGTGGTGAGCTGTCTCTCCGGCGAGAAGGCCCTTCTGGCCGCAAAACAGGTCACGCCGGATGTCTTTTTGTTGGACGTCATGATGCCGGGCCTGACTGGACCGCAGACATTGGCAGCCCTTCGGGACATCCCGGGATTAGCAGATGTTCCTGCAATTTTTTTGACCGCCTCTCAACATGACCGGAAGGGGTCAGAGCTGTTGGCGGCGGGTGCAATAGCGGTTTTAGAAAAGCCATTTGACCCTCTGACGCTCGGCGACCGGATCAAGGCTTTATTGGAAGGCCAGTAGATTACGACTGCGGTACGGTGGGGATATTTGATCGTTCTTGCGGTTCTGATTGACGTATGGGTGTTCGGGGGTATGGTCAGAGTCATTCTCCTATCGGTAGGTTTTCCATGATTTCTGCGTTGTTTTTAACTGCTTTCTTCGCATGTCCGGTAGATAGCTTCGGCGGGCTGCACAGGGATCGTGCCGATAAGTATTTGCTCTCGGTTTCAGAAACCCGCGACCGCGCCGGGCCTGACGCGGAGATCACTAGGGGCACGCAGACCGGTGAGCCGGGTCTGGCTTTCGGTCTCAATGGCCTCAAGGATTACTCGACGCAGCAGCCCTTTATCGATGTGATGAAGACCTCGCGGCCCTGGATCGGTCACCGGGAAGGACAATGGGGTGCGGTGAACGATGACGCGCTGCAAGCCATGGGGGTGTTGGACGCGCATGGCTGGCCAACTCAGGTTCCTGAAGGACTAACCAGTCTGGAGAGCTTTATCCTTACGGAGCTTCCTGTGGAAGCCACCCATGCGGCGGGCACCTATCACCTGCGCTACGAAGGCGCAGGGGAGATCAAGGTCTTAAATGGCTCTAACCTGCGCTATGGAGAAAAACACATCACCTTCGACTATGTGCCCAATGGCCGGAGGCTGGTGGGGGTTAACATCCTCGAGACGGACCCAGAAGGGACGGGGAACCATATCCGCGACATCACTGTCGTTCATGAAGACAATCTACAGGCGCATGCGGCGGGGGAGATCTTTAACCCAGACTGGGTAAAACTCATTGATGACGTCCATGCCCTACGCTTCATGGACTGGATGAATACCAATGATTCCGAGGTCTCTTCCTGGGCCGAGGTTACCCAGGTTGCCGATCACACCTATGTTCTTGGCGCTCCGGTGGAGATCATGGTTGCGCTGGCCAATCAGACCGGAACCGAGCCTTGGTTTACTCTGCCCTATCACGCCGACAGCGACTACGTTGAGACTTTCGCGCGCTATGTCCGCGATACCTTGGACCCGCAGCTGCGCGCGCATTATGAGCTGTCCAACGAAGTCTGGAACTGGCAGTTCGAGCAGGCCCATCAGTCTCATGCGGATGCCATCGCGCGTTTTGGGGAGGAGCTTTCCGACGGATGGGTGCAAAACTATGCAGCCAAAGCTACTGAGATGGCTGCTACGCTCGATGCGGTCTACGCCGGACATGAGGCGCGCCTCGTCAAGGTCATCAGCACCCAGACGGGGTGGCTGGGTTTGGAAGAATCGATCCTGAAAGCACCGGCCTGGCAGGAGATGGGGCACGCCGCGCCTTACAAGAGCTTCGACACCTATGCGATCACCGGATATTTCGATGGTGCCCTTGGCCGTGACAAGGCGGGGCTGGTGAAGGCATGGATTGCCGAGAGCCGTCAGAAAGCGCAAACCGCGGCAGAGAGCCAAGGCCTCGCTGGAGAGGCGCGGGCGGCGTGGGTCGACGCGCATCAATATGATCACGCCACAGCCCTTGCCGTACAGGAGCTGCGAGATGGCTCTGTGACCGGGGACAACGAGGGCTCTCTGGCCCATTTGGCGGAGTTATTTGCGTATCACGCGAAGGTCGCGGAGCAATATGGCCTCGATTTGGTGATGTACGAAGGTGGTACGCATATCGTGGGGGTGGGCGAGAACCTTGACGACGAGGACCTGTCGGCGTTTTTCCAGCATCTCAACTATACCGAAGAGATGGGGGTGCTGTACGAAGAGATGTTGGGACATTGGGAGGCGGCTGGCGGCACGCTCTTCAACGCTTTTGTCGATGTGGCCCGCTCGAGCAAATGGGGCAGCTGGGGGGCGCTGCGGCATCTCAATGATACAACCGCGCGCTATGACGCGTTGATGGCGTTCAATAAAGCCTATCCGCGCCCTCGGGAGGGAGCGGAGTAGGTCCTATACGGCGCCACCAACATATCTCCTTTGTGCGCCACAGCGACGATCGACGGATTTTGTTTTTGGGCGTAAGATCCCGCTATGAGTGATCTTGCACGTTCACCACGGCAATTCGGGGTCATTATCCAGCGGGCATGCCAGAGACGGGGTTGGACGCAGGCGAAGCTTGCCGAGCGGGCGGGTTTGCGCCAGGCTACGATTTCGGAGATAAAGAGCGGCGTATAGCCCGCGAAGTTTGAGCCCCTCCTTGCTGTTCTTGCGGCTCTTGACTTGGAGTTCAGGGTCGGCGCGCGCACCAAGAGCCATCATAGCCTCTTTGAGAGCTTACCGACACGCGGACACGCGGAGCTCTGAGGTAAGTAGGGCGTGGAGGGAACGCCCCCCGGTCTGCGTCACGCGGAGTAGTACGAGATGAGATACGAAGATCTGTCGCCTGATGTGCAGTCGTACCTTCACAACTGTTTGGAGGCGGGGGCATACGTCGACCCTCTGCGGCTACCGGAGGATCTGCGCCTCATGATGGAATGCCAGATCTCCCGTCAACGGCCCGTAAAAGAAGGCCTTGAGCATTACTATGTGCAAGACGTGTTCGAAGCGCTTGCGTAGACTGCTAGCCTTGCGGCATGCCCGCAGATACTGGAGCGGTGCAAGACGTCCTCGGCTTCGGCGCCGATGTATGTTCCCTGAAGGAACCCGCCGACAATTTCGGCCTCACGCAAACAGAATATTGTTTGCAGGGTTGGAAGATTGGGTTGAAGGCTCATTGGGAACGAATGCGCCGTTCATTGTCTTCCCTACCCATGCAGTATCCCAAAGGAGGGAAGTCGCATGGCTGCCGTTGCGAAACGCCAGACATCCTTGACGCCGGATGCCGAAGGCCTTGAGGGCGCAAGAGAACTTGGGATCAACGTGTCTGCAGTCGCTGAGGCGCGGCGTGAACAATGGCTGGTTGAAAACGCAGATGCTTTTGCAGCGCAATCAAATTGGCATGCGCGTAATGGGCACCCCCTGGCTGATATCATTGCGGCGCCGGGAAGAGCTTCGTGGTCTCGCTGACACGATTTGATGTCGCGCAGTACAATGGCGTTTTTATGGTCGTGGTCGAAAGTGACCTGCTCCCGGCGGATGCTTCTGTCGTTGTCATACCCTTGCTCGCGGATTACCCTGCGGTCCGATACCTGAACCCCGAACTTGAATACGATGGACGACGCTTGGTTTTGGCGACGAGGCTGATTGCGGCGGTACAACGATCGCGTTTGCAGCGTACCGGAAATGCCGCAAACCAGAGCGATTTGATCACCCGCGCCGCGGATGTTCTTATGGCGGGCATATAGCCTGTCATCCCCCCCCTGTATCTGCGGGAGGTGCCTGCCCATGTGGGCTTTAAGCCTTCCTTTGAAGCTTGGCAGAAGGCCTCTGTTCTATACGGACGGCATTTCGACGTCTAGGACCGCTTTGCTGCGTGGTTCTGCTCGGCTAATCGGAGTTGGAACTCTTTTAGGGCCACCGGGTCTGAAAAGTCCGGCGCGACGGTGAAAACATCATGGCTCCCGATGAGCTCGACATGAATGCCAAGTCTTTCCAAAAGTATTACGGCGTTTGTTCTGACTGACCTGCGTAATTTGGTGTCTTGGCAGCCGTACACTTCCACATGGGCGATGTCGTCAGGTCTGATATGATGCACTTGGGCGATGAGCTCTATCGATCTATCAGGATAGTCGGTTGCAATCGCTTCTTGAACGGCTGCCAGTGCAATCGCATTTGTCATATGGTCTCCTCGGGGCGGCTTTTGCTGCCCACCTTAAGCAGCAGATCACCTTCGCGCCCATACGCAGATGGGGGGCTTCTCACGCCGCCCGCGCGGCGGCCTCAGCTTCGAGCTGTCCGATCCGTTCGATGTAGGGGGCAAGCACGGCATCATGCTGGTGGCAGGACTGTTCGAGCGCGTTGAGGGTGCGCAGCACGACGGCTTTGATTTCGGCAAAGGCGGGGGCACGGTAGCCTGCGGTCGCATTCACTGGGCGGGCGACAAGGGCGGCCACCTCGCGGGCAATCGCCTGAGGGTCTGCAGCGGGCAACGAGGCGACGGCAGGGGGAGCGGTCTGAGCAAGGCGAGCGTTGCCCAAAGCCTTTTGCAGGCGGTCGTTGCTGACCGGACCGCCAAGGGCCGTGCGCACCGCGTCATAGGTCGGCACGGCATCGGTCTTAGCCATGAGAGTGCGGATGGTATCGCTGAGTTCCGCGTCGGAATGGGCAGGATGTCTTGGCATGGGGGCCTCGTGTGGTGTCTGTTTGCGAGTAGGATAAGCGTTGCCCTCGTGCGTCCAAACCCTTTGCGGGAGGTTATCCACATGTTCTGGCCAAAAGGGGGATCGAAGGCCTCAACCTACCTGCAGAATGTCACGCCCTAGAGCGCAAAACTGGTCTCAGAAGGCCTCTGTGACAGGGGTATTGTTTAAAAACAACGAGTTATCCTTTGTCACATGTCACAGCCGAATGAGTGTCTCATGCGTAGGTGCGTGCGTATGTGCGTGCGCGCGTTAATACATTTATCTATATTCCGTGACATTTAGAGATATGTATATATAGTCATTAGATATCATGTACTTAGCTATGTCACAGAGGCTGTGACATTCCTGTGACAAAACGGCGTTTTGTGACACGCTCCGGATGGAGGAATGCCGACGGCGGGTCCCTGTTTTGAACACGATGGGCAAAGCACGTTCGGGTTGACGGAAAGAGTAGGGGCCGCAACCAGACACGCGGAGCTTTTAGGCTCCGCGTGTCTGGTTGCGGATCTCCAAACTTTCTTGGTCGCAGGTGGCGGTCGACAGGCAACTTGTCATCGCTTTAAGGGTGATTAGGGTCAGCGTCCTTGAATAGGCTTTGAAGACGCAATGAGCTTGCTGCTGTAAAGGTCCTAACGAGACCTCGGCAATCAGCAGCGCCGTGGCGCCCCGGGCAGATATTTGCTGTCCTTCAAATCAGCGCTTGGACGCTGCTAGGCCTACCACGAGGGATCTTACCTGAGGGTAGGACCGAGAGAGGTGCGAGGCTGAGCAATCACAAACGACATGGTGTGATTGCGGCGATCGCTCTCCAATGGCGAACGAGGTCCGGTATGTTGGCCTCATGGATATAAGCCGTGAGGAGAGCAGCCTGGAACACTACGCTGGTTTGGATGTGTCACTGAAAGAAATCTTGATCTGCGTTGTCGATCATGATGGCAAGACCATCGCGCGCGGGGCTTGTCCTGCGGACCCGGAAGGCGTGGCCGATTGGTTTCGCAACAGATCGCTCATGCCACGCCGGATCGTGCATGAGAGCGGGTTGCTTTCTATTTGGCTGCAGCGCGGGATGACGAGGCTTGGCCTTCCCACCACATGCATCGATGCCCGCAAAGCGCACAAGAGCCTGTCGGCGCGGCTCAATAAATCGGATGCTGCCGATTCCGAAGGCTTGGCGCAGCTCGCGCGCACCAACTGGTTTACCCCGGTCCATGTCCGTAGCGAAGAAGCCGATCGGCTCCGCAGCCTGATTGGCGCACGTGAGCGACTGATCCGTTTGCGCAAGGACCTCGAAGGTCACATCCGGGGCGTGCTGAAAACCTTCGGCATTCGCATGATCGGCGTTGGTCAGGGTCGACAGAGACAGGCGTCCCGCGATCAACTCGCAGCAGCTGGAGAGACTGATCCGATCCTGCGGACGATCGCTGATGGCTTCATCGCGGCCCATTCGACTCTGTGTCAGGCGGCTGATGATCTCGACAAAGCCGTAAAGAAAAATGCCAAGGCGGACCCTGTCGCGCGCCGGTTGATGACCATTCCGGGCGTCGGGCCAGTGAATGCGCTCAGCTTCATTGCCCTGGTCGATAATCCAGACCGGTTCAGCCGGGTATCTGATGTCGGTGCGTTCCTCGGGCTCACACCAAAGCGACATCAGTCTGGCGAAATGGATTGGTCGGGACGGGTGTCGAAGTGCGGAGACGGGACGATGCGCGGACTGCTGTTCGAGGCAGCGTCCTGCTTGATCCGCCAGGTGAAGCGTTTCTCGCCACAGAAGAGCTGGGCTGTGCGACTGGCCGGACGACGCGGATTCCGAAAGGCCGCGGTCGCGACCGCGCGCAAGATCGCAGTTCTGATGCTGACGGTCTGGAAATCTAGTGCAGACTATCAATGGACAAAGGAGGCCACTGCCTGATCTGAATTTCCGCCGCTGAGAGGGCGGGAAGCGAAGTCCCGACGGGACGGAGGTAGATCGATCTCGTAAAAACGGTTGGGACGCAGGCTCGCTTGCTCATCCCGCAAACGACATTGGAGACGATCCACCACCGAACACCATCATGAGGCGCAATGCGCGACCTCGGAGAGAACCATGACCCCGAACGGACAGATCGCCATCCCGCTTGACACAGCCGCAATCAGAGAACCGTTTTTGGCGCATAGGTTCTGGCAGGGGGGTTAGTCCGGTGTGCGGAGAGGGTGTGTGGAAACTCCTCCATTTTGAGCGGACTGATGGTATAATTTCCGTATTCGGTACGGAGGTTGATGATGACGCAGTTTATCGAGGGTCTGAGCCGTCAGCAGACGAGGTTGCTGCCCGAATGTCTGGACGATTATGTTGATGAGAACAGCCCTGTTCGTGCGATTGATGCCTTTGCAGACCTGCTTGATTTGGCGACGCTTGGCTTCAACACGCAGGCTGCTGCCACGGGTCGGCCGGGTTATCACCCGGGGTTGATGCTGCGGATTTATCTCTACGGATACCTTAATCAAGTGCAGTCGTCGCGACGGTTGGAGCGCGAGTGTGGCCGCAACCTGGAGCTCATCTGGCTGACGGGGCGGTTAAAGCCGGACTTCAAGACGATTGCCGACTTTCGGAAAGATAACGGTTCCGCGATCCGGAAGGTGTGCCAGCAGTTTGTCGCGCTATGCCGCAACATGAACTTGCTTGATGGGGATGTGGTTGCGATTGATGGCAGCCGATTCAAGGCCGTGAATGCCAAAGCCAAAAATTACACACGTGGTAAGCTGCGCTAGAAGTTGGGCGAGATTGACAAGGCAATTGAGCGCTATTTGGGTGAGTTGGATCGTGCGGATGAAGTGTTTGAGCAAACCGGCACGGTGCTGCCAGAGGCCCGCATGGAACGCACTTTGAGAAAGCTGGACCACCTGCAAAAGGAGGCGGTGCGCTACAGATCAATCGAGCAGCGCATGGATCAGACGGGCGAGACACAGGTCTCGTTGAGCGATCCTGATGCGCGCTCGATGGCGACCACAGCACGCATGCCGCGTATTGTTGGCTACAATGTCCAAACGGTCGTTGAAGCAGATCATCATCTGATCGTCGCGCACGAGGTAACAATGCTTGGGTTTGACCGGGATGCCTTGTCGATGATGGCTGCGGCAGCAAAAGATGTCATGACGACAGATCAGCTCACAGCAATCGCAGACAAGGGTTACTATAAAAGCGAGGAAATCGTTGCGAGCGAAGACGCGGGTATCTCAGTTGTCGTTCCCAAACCCATGACATCAAACGCCGCTGCACGCGGTCAGTTTGACAAGGCTGACTTCGCCTATGACAGCGAAAATGATTTGTATATCTGCCCGGCGGGTGAGAACCTGACGTACAGATTTACCGGCCAGCAAGACGGCAAAGCCATCAGATCGTATTGGTCGAGAGCCTGCGCCGACCGTGGCATCAAAGACAAATGCACGACCTCAAAAGAGCGGCGCGTGCGTCGATGGGAGAAAGAGGGTGCTTGAGCGGGTCCAAGAACGGCTGGATGGAGACCCAGCCCAACTGGCTGTTCGCAGTATGACCGTTGAGCATTCCTACGGCACGATCAAATCATGGATGGGGGCCACCCACTTCAAAATGCGACGGCTAAAAAACGTCGCCACCGAGATGGCGCTGCATGTCCTCGCCTACAATATGACCCGCGTCATGAACATCATGGGCATTCCGGCAATGATCGCAGCGATGAAGGCGTGAGGGGGTCCGTTTACCCCAAAATATCCGCCTAAAACGCCATATCAATCACAGAAGGCTACCATTGGCCCCGCAATCCATCAAAACAGTTGAAACGACATTCCCGCGCGGAAATGAACACAAACGTTCAATGCCACAGCCGGGCTAATGATCAACGGAGTTTCCACACACCCTCCGGACTTTGCTGCCGTTCGCTGCGGACGCATAACTTCCATGGTGGTTGAGAAGACCTTTTAGAGTAAGGGCGGTAAGCTGTCGTTCGCTGCACGCTACATCAAGGTCCGCTATTGAGGCGTTAAATTAAAGTGAGGGATCCCGCGAGGGTCAGGTCAAACGGATTCGGCACCACCGAGTGCGTCCGCGTGACAAGACCTTAATGAGGAAAGGATAGGTTCTGCCTCAGGCTGGAGATCTGCAAAAATGCCGATCAGGGCGCCCGTGGGGGCGCCCTTTTTCATGTCGTTCCACAATCGCAGTGGCTTTCACTCGTCCATAGTAACTTCGGGATACTTTGGGATAATGTCGTCCTTGCGCGTCATGCGCGGGTGGATCGCCGGATACATATAACTGTAGCCCTCGTTTTGATATTTTGCGATGTCGATTACTGCTGCGGGAACCACCGTTACCAGGTCATAGAAATCTTCTGGCTCATAGCCGCGACCCCGAGCGGCATTGCGGCAGACATGGATTTCGACACCCAGGTCAGTTAGCTCCTTTAGCTTTTCGTAAGCTTCGGGGAAGGCCTCTGAATTTAGGCGTGAGAAGGCATGCAGGTCATTTCCGTGGGCCACGATAACAAATTTGGAATTTTCCATGTCACCATATTCCTGCATTGCCTTAATATGGTTTCGCACATAGCCAAGCGCCCTGAGGCCATCCTGCGGCGTGGCGTAATTCCAGTCGTAGAGGGCTTTCTGAGCCTCATATTGCACCGGATCAAAGTGCGACTTGTCCTCCGGCCCAGCCAAGACCGCCCCTGTCCAAAGCATACTGATTGCGCATGCCGCGGCCAGAGCCGGACGTATCAAGTAAGTCATTCGTTCCTCCCATTATTTCTTTTAGATTCATCTTGAACAAGAGTGTAAACATGGCGGAAAACAAACAACAAGCCGATGCAACATGATAGGAGCAGGCATCCGGCCGACCGCATCTATTGCACCGGGGCGGGCTACAGGTTTGGCGGATGCTGGGACTAACCGTCACGTTTGGGGATTGAAACGTTATGGCTGTGGTTCTCATTGCAGTGGAGCCAACTTGGAACTGATATTCGCCGTAAAAAACGTCAATGACCGCTTTGGTCCAATCATGCCGGTCCAACTTATGCTGCAATTGCGAAGACCTCCGCCCCTCGGGTGGTCAGTTGGGCTCTTTCCAGACCTTCTCCGCACCGCAGGATGTGCCAAAGCTCAATCGTTTTTGTCACCGGCGATAACGACCCTTTCGGAACCCTGTGGATAGTTTCCTGTTTTGACGCCAACGGGCTAAGGCCGGTTTTCAGGCCCGTAAGTTATTCTGCAGGTAATACTGTTAACACTGGTCAGAACGCTGATCGAATGGAGTGAGTAGCAAGGAGGGGAAGCTCGTCATGATGAGTTCAGATTGACACCACAGCTTGATGTAGTTATGTTTCTACACTAGGGTGCTTAGAAGGGTGTAAGCGATGGGAATGACAACGATCACCAGCCGGACGTTCAACCAAGACGCCAGTGGCGCAAAGCGGGCTGCGCAAGATGGCCCTGTGTTTATCACAGACCGGGGCAAGCCCGCGCATGTCTTGCTCAGCATTGAAGCTTACAGGCGGCTTGCAGGACGCCAGGAAAGTATTCTTGATTTGCTTGCCGATCCAGAAGCGGCTGACGTAGCTTTTGAACCGGATCGCTTGGGCAGCCTTACACGTCCCGCTGATTTGTCCTGATGTTCATCCTCGATACGAATGTGGTGTCCGAACTGCGCAAGGCAAAAGGAGGTAGGGCGGATGCCAATGTCGTTGCGTGGGCCGAGGATCAAGACCCGTCATCGCTGTTTTTGTCAGCCATCACCCTCTTGGAACTTGAGATGGGCGTCAGACAGATGGAAAGGCGTGACAGCACGCAGGGCGTTGCCTTGAGGGCTTGGATGGCTGATCGGGTGCTTCCGGTGTTCGAGGGGCGTATCCTGCCCGTGGACGGGCCTGTCGCGCTCTGCTGTGCCGCTTTGCATGTTCCAGACCCCTGCAGTGACCGGGACGCCCTTATCGCCGCGACAGGGATCACCCACGCTATGCCGATCGTTACGCGCAATGTTGCGGACTTCGAGCCGACAGGCGTGCAGATCATCAACCCGTGGGATGCGATGAAATGACAATCAGGAACCCGATAGCACCCCACCTCAAATCACAAGAAGCCATCATTGAGGGTATCGAGTCTTCAACGTCGACCTGAAGAATACGGAAATCAATATGTTCCAAGCGACCCGTATGCGCTTCGCGCCGCAATTGTGCTGGAAGGCCTGCAGCGTCTGATGGGAAAAGGTTAAACGCCGGGGGAACTTAGATGCCTTTTGGGTTAGGTATGTACGGATCGCAAACGTTGCTATATTGAGCAAATCTGATAGGGCACAGAAAATTGTCGGAGCGACAGAATTCCGCTCGCGCTAGCAATCGTCCGAGCAGGTCGATCTGACGATGCAGCGTGGAGGGACGGGAATGAGCTGCGGAAAAGCGGTCTACGCATTCCAGTTCTGCTGGCGGCTTTTACGGTGCTTTTTTCTATTGATGCTGGGTCGGTTTTCGGCGGCGCAAAGTAAGCAAGGCGGCTGCGCG
>TARA_R100001440_G_scaffold4038_4_pt1 | contig 11681 bp, 10 predicted proteins | sample TARA_R100001440 | Tara Oceans TARA_R100001440 (sample SAMEA2622112) | marine metagenome | biome: marine biome (ENVO:00000447); feature: surface water layer (ENVO:00002042); material: "saline water (ENVO:00002010), including plankton (ENVO:xxxxxxxx)" | depth 5 m
CACCAGTTCGAGTGCATTAGAGGCTATCGCGACCTTCAGGTTATCGTTAATATCGACAACTTCATCGCCGTCCTCCAGTGCATCGGCCGAACTGAGTACATAGGCATAACCTGTGCAGCCACTCTGTTTGGTGGACAGCCGAATGAACTTACCTGGCTCGTCTTTTAAGCGCGACTCGAAATAACGTACGGCGCTTTCTGTCATCGAAATTAAGGACGATGATGGTACAAATGTTTCTACAGACATGAGTCTCCTCCTGCCATCAGGCTAGCATTAGACGAGCTTTTTTGATGCCTTCAAACAGCATTTCAACCTCGTCGAGCGTATTGTAAATGGAAAACGATGCGCGCGCAGTGCCCGGCACGTTCAGGCGCTTCATCAACGGCTGAGCGCAGTGATCACCCGTACGAATGGCAATCCCCTGTTTGTCGAGCAAAAAGCCAATATCGGCCGGATGCGCACCGTCTAGAATAAAGCTTAGCACGCCAATTTTCTTTGCGGCATGCCCAACAATGGTTAAGCCATCGGTTTGCTCGGCTAATTGTGTCGCTCGTGCCAGTAAAGCGGTTTCGTGAGCCAGAATGTCGGCTGCTTCATATTGCCGAAGCCAGTTAATTGCTGCCGCCAGACCAATAGCACCGGCAATATTCGGCGTGCCGGCTTCCAGGCGGTTAGGTAATTCGCCCCAGGTGGCATCCTGGTAACTGACTGTCGCTATCATTTCGCCACCGACTAACCATATGGGCCAGTCTTTTAAAACTTCGTAGCAACCCCAAAGTACGCCGATACCGGTTGGTCCGAATACTTTGTGTCCGGAAAATGCGTAAAAGTCACAGCCAATGTCCTGCACATCAATAGCGCCATGTGCAACGCCCTGAGCGCCATCAATCATTACCAGTGCGTCTTTCGCCTTGGCGGCTGCAGTGAGCTCTTTAATTGGGTTAATGGTGCCAAGTGCATTTGAAATGTGCGGCATTGAAACGAAAGCCGTGTTCTCGCTCAACAGAGCATGAAACTGCTCGGTATTCAGCGAGCCGTCTTCGTTAATGGGTACTACTTTCAATGTTGCGCCCGAGCGTTTACAGGCTTGCTGCCAGGTCACCAAATTCGCATGGTGTTCCATCTCGGTAACCAGCACTTCATCACCGGTTTTTAGTCGTTGGGCAACGCCATTAGCGACTAAGTTAATGCCTTCGGTGGTACCGCTGGTCCAGATAACTTCTTCCTGACGGCTGGCATTTATATATTCCGCAACGGTTTTACGCGCTGCTTCATAACGCCGGGTCGCTTCATCGGACAGGTAGTGAGCACCACGATGAACGTTGGCATTGCACTGAGTGTAGTAATCTGTCAGCGCGTTGATGACCGCCTGCGGCTTCTGGGTGGTTGCAGCGTTGTCCAGATAAACTAAAGGTTTACCATGAACCTGGCGGTGCAGTATCGGAAACTGCTCACGAATTTGCGCAACGTTCAGGCTCATTGCTGCTCCATCATACTTTCAAATCGTGTTTTCAATATGGGCTGTAACCAGTCAGCCAACGCTTTATTCGGCATTTGGAAAACCATCTCCTGCACGAAACCAAAGTTCAGCATCACCAAAGCCTGTTGCTTGTCGATGCCGCGCGTCAGCATGTAGTACAACGCTTCTTCATCAATCTCAGCCACTGTCGCACCGTGTGCGCACTGTACGTCGTCTGCGTAGATTTCCAGTTCCGGCTTGGTATTTATTTGAGCACCGCGGGTCAGCAGCAGGTTACGGTTATTCAATTCTGCCAGGGTTTTCTGCGCATGGCGGTGAATATGAATGCGTCCGTTAAATACCGCTTTTGCCCTATCACCAATAATGCCCCGGGCATTTTCTTCGGTAGTCCCGTTTGGTGATGCGTGCTCAATGGTGCTGTGTAAGTCGAAATGTTCACGCGGAGCCAGTAAATACACGTTATTAAATTTAGCAAACGCGTGCTCGCCAGCGTGTTCGATGTCTACGTCCAGGCGTGTCAGCTGACTGCCGTAGCCAATTAAGGTACTGTTCATTTTGGCATGGTCGTGCAGTTTAAAATGACTGCCGCCAATATGAATAGACTCACCTTCGTGCAGAGCAAAACGGTAGTGCTCTAAATTCGCTTTTTCGGCAATATCGTACTCCGCAAACGCTGTATTCAAGCTATTACCTGAACCGCTGCCATGCTCAATAATCGTTGCCTGAGCATTTGCACCAACACGTACCAGAGTGCGCTGGTGAGATTCGATACCGGCTGAAGCAAAGTTAACGATACGAATGGGCTGCTTGATTTTAGCGCCGGCGGCAATATCAATAACAACACCTTGCTGCGCCAATACATCATTAACCAGACCAAACAAATGATGGCTGGGTTTTACTTGCGCAAAAATCGCTTCTGCTGGCTCGCTTGGCGCGGAAAGCTCACTTATAGTAACGCCTTCCGGCAGCTGAAGCTTGCTGATGTCAGTACTCAGTTGGCCATCAACAAAAACCAGATCAAGGCTGTTCAGCCCCTCGATGAAAGGTGCTTCGGCGGTGTTATTGCCTGTGCCTGTCTGCAACTGCAAATCAGCAACCGGGTGCAGCGAGGTATAACGCCAGGCTTCAGTGCGGCGCGTTGGCCATTGCTGCTGCTTTAAAGTGTCCAAGGCTTGTGCCCGGACCGGAGATAGCCAATCGTCAACGGTCGAGGCACGCTCTAGAACGTGGTTTAACCATTGACTCATGCATCTGCTCCTTCTGCTTCAGCTTCTGCTAACCAAGCGTAGCCTGAAGCTTCAACTTCTTTAGCCAGTTCAGGACCGCCACTTTTCACAATTTTGCCTTTAGACAGAATGTGGACGTAGTCCGGCTGAATGTAATCCAGCAGGCGCTGATAATGCGTGACAACAATAAAGCTGCGTTTGCCGTCGCGCTGGCTGTTGACGCCTTTTGCAACAACTTGCAGAGCGTCAACGTCCAGGCCGGAATCGGATTCATCAAGAATAGCGATTTTAGGTTCCAGCATAATCAGCTGCATAATCTCGTTACGTTTTTTCTCGCCGCCTGAGAAGCCTTCATTCACACCGCGTTTTAAGAAATCGAGCGGTAACTCAACCTGTTTACAGGCTTCTTTGGCTTTTTTCAAAAATTCTGCAGAGCTTAACGCTTTCTCGCCACGCGCTTCGCGTAGGGCGTTAACCGATTCTTTCATGAATTCCATGTTGCTTACGCCGGGTATTTCAACCGGGTACTGGAATGCCAGGAATAATCCGGCTTGAGCGCGTTCTTCAACTTCCATGTCCAGCAAGTCTTTGCCGTCCATCTCAACGCTGCCGCTTTCCACTTCGTAGCCATCGCGGCCGGATAAAACGTAGCCTAAAGTACTTTTCCCGGCACCGTTAGGACCCATAATAGCGTGTACTTCGCCGGGTTTTATTTCCAGATTCAGGCCTTTCAAAATTGTTGTTTCTTCTACACGTGCGTGCAGATCTTTAATAGATAGCATGTTTTACCCCACTGAACCTTCAAGACTGATTTCAAGCAACTTACCGGCTTCCACCGCAAACTCCATTGGTAGCTCACGGAACACTTCTTTACAGAAGCCATTTACAATCATTGAGACTGCTTTTTCAGGGTCCAGGCCTCGTTGCCGACATAAGAATAATTGATCGTCACTCACCTTAGAGGTGGTGGCTTCGTGCTCAACAATCGCGGTTGGATTGCTGCTTTCAATATACGGGAATGTGTGTGCGCCGCACTGGTCGCCAATAAGCAGCGAATCACATTCGGTAAAGTTACGTGCGCCCTCGGCACCCGGGCCCATACGCACCAGGCCGCGGTAAGCGTTATTACTGCGACCGGCGGAAATACCTTTAGAAATGATGGTCGACTTGGTGTTTTTACCTAAGTGAATCATTTTGGTGCCGGTATCGGCCTGCTGTCTGCCGCGGGTTAACGCTACTGAATAGAATTCACCAACGCTGTTGTCACCTTTGAGAATACAGCTTGGGTACTTCCAGGTAACGGCTGAGCCTGTTTCTACCTGAGTCCAGGATATTTTCGCGTTTTTCTCGCACAGACCGCGTTTAGTGACAAAGTTATAGATACCGCCTTTGCCGTTTTCATCGCCTGGGTACCAGTTTTGAACCGTTGAGTATTTGATCTCGGCATCATCCAGTGCTACCAGCTCAACCACGGCTGCGTGTAATTGGTTTTCGTCACGTTGTGGAGCGGTACAACCTTCCAGATAACTGACATGGCTGCCTTCTTCGGCAACAATTAAGGTACGCTCAAACTGACCCGTGTTCTGTTCGTTTATGCGGAAGTAGGTTGATAGTTCCATAGGGCAGCGAACGCCTTTTGGAATATAAACAAACGACCCGTCAGTGAATACGGCACTGTTAAGCGCAGCGAAGAAATTGTCGCCACGGGGAACTACGGTACCTAAATACTTTTTAACTAAGTCAGGGTACTTGTGAAGAGCTTCAGAGATAGGGCAGAAGATCACGCCAGCCTCTTCCAGTTTCTCCCGGAAAGTAGTGACGACGGAAACCGAGTCGAAGACCGCATCGACGGCTACACCGGCCAGCATCTCCTGCTCGTGCAGAGGAATACCGAGTTTTTCATAGGTGCGCAGCAATTCAGGATCAACCTCGTCTAACGACTTAGGTTTATCTTTCATGCTTTTAGGCGCTGAGTAGTATGAAATAGACTGGTAATCCACTTTGGGATAATCGACGTGTGCCCAGTCCGGCTCTTCCATTTTTAACCAGGTGCGATAAGCCTTCAGACGCCATTCCAGCATCCATTCAGGTTCACCTTTAATGGCGGATAGACGGGCAATGACGTCTTCATCCAAGCCAATTGGAAAAGTTTCTGACTCTATTTCTGAAACGAAGCCTGCATCGTATTTACGTGCAAGCGCCTGATCAATCTGTTCACTCATGATTTACCCACTCTAAAAGCTGCGGATGGGAATTTCGCCCGTTACTGGCCAATAGTATAAAATACCTGACTAAAACACTCAACTTTATCTGTTGACCCACATTATACGGGATTGCAGCCCTTTTGTCGCTTATTTCGCCTACCGTGAGTGAGGTTATCTTACCTTTATGTCCGTCGTTATGTTTTATTGGAAATAGAGCGCTTGTTACATTTTGTAACATGTTCTAAGGTGCATAAACTTTCAGCATAAAAAATAATCGTATATTATAAAGGGTCACATAGTTCGTTAGAAAAATGTAATTCAAATTATAAGCGAAGTAACGAATATGTGTTTTAACTTTAAGGGATGTTATGGCGCGTTTTACTCAGTTAGCTTTAATTGAACATCAAAAGCGTACACAGAACTTGGGGTTGCTTGCTGAATCTTTAGAAATATCGGTTGTCCATCGTACTTTCTCTGAACTGGTTGAAAGTTCGCCGCTGGAAAATACGATGGTAGCTTACTCGTTAGGTTCAGAGCAGCTTTCGAGGTCTCATACCACCAATGAAATTGCAGCTCTAACCAGAACTTACCCCTTGTTTTTAGTTAACGCCAGAAAAGATGAGGTACGTCCGAACCAGGCGCTAAACCTCGGTGCGCGTGGTATTATTTATGAAAACGACCATTTAGATCGCGTGCTTACTGCAATCAAAGTGATAGGTCAGGGTGAGTTGTATTACCCGCGTTCACTGCTTTCCGGTAAAATTGAAGAAATGATGCTGCGGCGCCAGGCCGATGACGATTCTTTTACTACTGCGTCACAAGTAAATTCTCTGACTCCTCAAGAATTGAAGATTATTGAGCTGGTGGCAACTGGCGCACGTAATAAAGAAATTGCAGAACAGTTAAATATAAGTGCTCACACGGTAAAAACACACTTGTCTTCAATTTTTAGAAAAACCGGAGCGCGCAATCGAGTTGAGCTTTTAAAGTGGTCGAATTACGCAACGTCCGGTTAAATAAAATAGCGAATCATCGGTTAGCTATCCGCTCGCCAAAAGCCTCTCTCTTGCCCCTTTTCAATTAATTCAAATAATGCCTTTTCCATTGCTTGCTTAACAGAAAGCTGAACCGGTTCGTTCGTCGAATAGCCACCTTCAAATTCAGCCAGACGATTTAAGGAAACGTAACGAAACAGGCCTGCTCTTAGCTCTTGTGAAAAGACTTTTTTGTTTGCCGAAACAGAGAGAAGAACCTGTCCTGTGTATACATCGACAGCACGTATATAAACGGATACCTGATCTTCCCGGTATAACTCCGATGCTCCGATACCAAAATATTCGGCTCCAATACCACCGGTACTGACATTTGTGTCGTAGCTAATAATGCCGCCTTCCAGCAGTAATCGAGCCTCTCGCAACGGAGGTAAGTCAGAGCTCTTGCTCGAGTTGTGGATTTTGCGCTCAGTAAGCAGGTTCTGTAGGTTTTCTCTTTCCATGGGTAAGAACCAGCCAGACTCAAGTAACATCTGAGTCAGTATCGACGTAGCACCCTGAGTTACGGCAGTGGAAAAACTTGAGACATTAGCTTGTGGTTTGTATTGCCCGGTTTGATCCCGAAAAGCATAAACCGAGACGGGAATGCGATTTTTAGGTAAAGGGCTTTCTTTTAAGGTCAGCATCATTGAGCTGGGCGCATCAATTTCAGCTGGCTGGATATTCAGGCTTGTCGGCTTGGGCATCATAGCGCAACCGGACATTGCGACTGACAAGACCAATAAAATGATAGTGCGAATATTCATGGTAACTCTCTTAAATCGAAGGCATTGTTATAACGGTTTGCTCACCGGTTTCGTTATGCGTGATATAAACGAGCACGCTGCCGTCAGGCTGGCCAATAACTTCCACTGTGTACTCACCAGTGTCATAAAGACCTTCAACGATCTCACCGTCCGCTATTCGGCGAGTAAGCGAGTTGATGATGTTTCTTTCAAGTGCATCTCTGAAGCGATCGACGAATGAGCGTCCTTCATCAGGAGCTGTATGCGCGTTTTGGCTCTGAGCTTTTTGTAACAGAAAGCTGCCATTCATTGGGTTTCCGCCAAAGCTGGGGTTAATTGGTTGATAGACAATTTCTGTCGCAGCAACCAATGGAGGTGATAGAGCCAAAGCTAAACTGATAGTTAGTAGTCGTTTTTTCATAGTTAACGCCTTTTTAGAATTGATTATTTTCTGGCGAATCAAAAACTGAGTCTGCTTTTATACGGGCGACCTCGTTAATGCTTATAAGGATGGCCTGTTCAGCCAGCTTTTTTACGTCATTTTGCCGCCGGCCAAAGTAGGTTTCGAAGACTTTCTGTTGTTCCATCTCCACCCATAGGTAAGTGCCTGCTTGTGGGTACACTCGCTCGTTAACGACGACTGTAATTCCATTAGTCGATGGTATATCTCGCCAGTAGCTGGTGTAGTAAAAGAAAAAGTCTTTGCCAAAACGAGATATCGTTCTGTCAAGAACCATTCCTCCAAGCTCTATTTCATCCGCCTGGCTAAAAGGGGTCATTAAAATGAGAGCAAAAATGAGTTTCTTTAACATAAGCGCCTAAAAAGCGGCTACTAAAAGCAGCCGCTTTATATTATTGAGCTAATACTGAATTAGTATTGAACTACGGTTGCTACGTTATAGTCGCCTTGCTGATAAACACTCATGGTGTTGGTATCGCTAAATTGACCACCAGTCACAACGTTGTTGTCACCAACCTGCTGAATGTCAACGCTGCCACCATTACCGCCGACAATAAATGACCCTTCGTCGCCAGCAATAATGTTGTTGTTACCTTCCTGAACGAAAGCGATAAGGTTGTCATTACCACCGATAATGGTATCGATAAGGTTAATGTCGCCAGTTTGCTCTGATTGAAGGTCGTTGCCAGAGGTTGTGCCTGCGTCGTATGAGTATGCCAACAAGGTATTGCTGTCTCCGTCCTGGCGTGAGTCAACTTCGTTGTCGTCACCTGCAATAACGATTTCAGCAGTGTTAGCATCTCCGTATTGGCGGCTAGATGCTTCGTTGTCTGCACCAATTAAAGCAACACCGTTGAAGTTATTGTCACCACGGCTTTGGATGTGGATGTCGTTGTATGCGCCATAAGACTCCGCAACAGCGATGTTGTCGTCACCACGTTGACTCATTGAAATAATGTGGTCATCACCTTCGGTTGCGAAAACTGCGTAGTTGTTATCACCGTTTTGGTGCGCATCAACTGTGTTGTAGTTACCTACCATGCCAGTTGCGGCTTCTACTACGTTTGTATTACCTTCTTGCTGAACAGCTATTTCGTTTAAATCACCTTGGATTGGCTGAATTAAGAATTCATTGCTAGCGCCGTCCTGATATACGTCTACCAGGTTTTCGTCACCCGCCAGGTTCTCTGCAATGAAGATGTTCGCTGAACCAAACTGCTGAACGTAAACCTCGTTCATGTCGCCATTAGCGCCGACTACGCCACCTACGTTTCCATCGCCTTCTTGATCAGCAATAAATACGTTGGCATCACCCGTTGCATTAAAGTAACCGGCTTCATTAAGTGAACCTGACTGATAGGCTGAAAACTCGTTGTCACTACCTTCAATTTGGAAGCTAGCCCAATTAGAGTCACCGAACTGTGAAATATCGGCAGCGTTGTAGTCTCCAGTCAAATCGATAGAGGCAGTGTTTCCAGCACCTGCTTGCTCAACGTAAGCAGAGTTACCATTGCCCGTCAGGAAGACTTCAGATGAGTTCATGTCGCCTTCTTGAAGACTGGTCAGCATGTTGTCATTACCGGTCGCTTCTGAATCGAAGATATTCCAGAAACCGGACTGCTCACCCTCAACAAAGTTAAAGTCGCCGGTCACATAAGTATAAGCTTCCTGCCAGTCGTCAAACTGAAGAAGTGACGTGTCGTTACCTTCTCCGTACTGATCAGCGTAAGCCCAGTTCAAGAAACCGCTTTGCTCGATGTACATGTTGTTACCGAATTCAACGGCTTCTGATGAATCCTGGTTAACAACCGCGATATGTGATTGTGCTGCTGCGTAGCCTGAGAATGCCAGACCTAAAGCTAAAGCTACTGCACTTTTTTTAAGAATTGTATTAGACATGTTTTGTTCTCCATTGATTGTTCTTATTTGAACTGCGTGATGGACATTTCAGCGGCAGCGCCTGTCTGCTGAATGGTTATAGAGTTTCCATCACCAAGTTGCTGAAGCTGAATGACATTGCTTTGCCCAACTTGAAGAATGGTCGCTGAATTACTGCGTCCAGACTGCTCTGCAGTGACAGAATTATTGAACCCTTGCTGCTCGATAGTCAGAGTGTTTTCCAACCCGAACTGAACGAGGTATGCGTAATTTTGCTCTCCTGCCTGCGCTACTGAAGTGAGGTTATATGAGCCTAGTTGAGCAATTTCGGCATGGTTTGCAAGGGACTGCCGCTCCAGTAACCCTGCTAATGCAACAGATAACTCGTCAGCCTTTCCTGAAAAAGAGATGAGGATGACAGCTGTTGCTACTAAAAGTTGTTTAATGAAAGTCAAAGCGGAACACCTTTTGTTAATAATTCCGCTAACAAGAATAGAGGTTCAAATGTGCGCGACAATCGTATGAATGGTGTATTTTTTAGATGGTATTTGAATGAGAAAGTCATTATTTAACAAAGTTTTAGGGTTTATTTTCCTCGAGAGCAACCTGAATGTCCTAGTCCCTTTTTCGTATTTATCGTAAAGAACATTAAATATTTAACTTTTGGCGTAAATCAGTGTGAAAAATATGCTACTTCTTTTTTAGTGCTGAAAAAGCAGTTCGCACAGGTAAATGATATTCCTACAACAATAATGAGGAAGGAAGCATGACGAATTTGAAAAAATTGGTCGTTGGCGTATCTATGGCACTTGCTGCAGGAACAGCTGCTGCCAATAGTAAACAAGCGGACGACGACTCTCTGTTGGTGGTTTTTAAAGCCTCGGCAACGAAAGAGCAGCGCCTGGACCTGATAAGTAATGCAGGTGGTACTTTGCGTGCACTTGATAACCGCGGTCGGGACATGGCAATGAGGAACATTGCTGATGGACGTATTGCAAAAGTAAACGTACGTAATGCTAAGCAGCGTGATGCATTAATTAAGCGGCTCTCAAACCACCCTTTAGTTGATGTAGCTGAACCGAACTACATCATTTCAATTAACGATACGAAGAGCTCAGACTTCAATATCCTGGCGACGCCGGACGACCCAGCTTTTGGCGACATGTGGGCTTTGGAAAATACCGGGCAAAGCGGCGGTACGCCGGGTGTTGATATCGATGCGCGTCCAGCGTGGGATATTACAACGGGTGACTCGACCATCGTCATTGGTGTTATCGACTCCGGTGTTGACTATACGCACCCGGATTTAGCCGGAAACATGTGGGTTAACCCAGGTGAAGTTTGTGACAACGGTCAGGACGACGACGGTAACGGCGTTGTTGATGACTGCTACGGTTACTCTGCAGTTAATTCAAACGGCGATCCAATGGATGAAAACGGTCATGGTACGCATGTTGCCGGTACTATCGGCGCTAGTTCAAACAATGGCGAAGGTGTAACAGGCGTTAACTGGGACGTTGAAATTGTTGGTTGTCAGTTCCTGGATGCATCAGGTTCAGGTAGTACAGCTGCGGCCATAGAATGTATTGACTACATGACTAACCTGAAGGTGAATCATGGCGTCAACTTAGTTGCGACGAACAACTCCTGGGGTGGCGGCGCATACTCTGAATCACTACGAACGGCTATCAGTGACAGTATTGATGAAGGCATTATGTTTGTTTCTGCGGCCGGTAACGATGGTATCGATTCGGACGTTACTGCAAGTTACCCGGGTGGTTACGACTTAGACGGTATTGTTAACGTCGCAAATACCACGCGCACTGACGCAATGGCTGCCTCTTCAACTTATGGCGCAGTGTCTGTTGACTTAGGTGCACCAGGTACTGAAATTCTGTCAACTTATCTAAATGGTGGTTACGCAACAGCCTCTGGTACCTCAATGGCAAGCCCTCACGTAGCTGGTGTTGCAGGTTTAGTGTGGTCTATTGCTCCGCATTTGACGGTTGCTGAAGTTAAGCAAATTCTGATGGACTCTGGGGAAAGCAACCCAGCTTTAGCCGGTAAAACAGTGTCTGGTAACCGTTTAAATGCATTGAGTGCTCTCGAAGCTGCGGATCCTGATCCAGCTTATCGCTTAACACTTTCTCCGGTATCTCAGGAAATTGTTGCTGGTGATAACACTACATTAACTCTGGATGTGGGCAGTATTGCTGACTGGTCAGGGGCTGTTGATTTAACGGTTTCTTCTGAACCTCAGCTTGATGTCTCTTTGTCTTCTAACCAGGCACAAAATGGCGAATCGGTTGATGTGCAAGTAGCAACAACTGAAGACACCGCTTGGGGCGAATACACCATAACGGTTAATGGTACCGATGTAGAAACTGGTGAGATGACCCGCGATGTTAGCGCAAGCGTTTATGTGCTGCCACAAGGCTTATCTGAGTTTTATTACGATGATGCTGCCGGTGTTGATATCCCGGATGACGACAGCAACGGTATTACTCGAGTGATCAACGTGCCTGATACAGGCGTTGTCTTCGGTGCTGATGTCAGTGTTGATATTACTCATACATGGCGTGGTGATTTAATCGTTACTTTAACATCGCCGGAAGGTACAGAGCATGTACTGCATGACCGTACTGGCGGCAGCGAA
>TARA_R100001440_G_scaffold44024_2_pt1 | contig 11677 bp, 8 predicted proteins | sample TARA_R100001440 | Tara Oceans TARA_R100001440 (sample SAMEA2622112) | marine metagenome | biome: marine biome (ENVO:00000447); feature: surface water layer (ENVO:00002042); material: "saline water (ENVO:00002010), including plankton (ENVO:xxxxxxxx)" | depth 5 m
TCAGGAGATATAACTGCCGTGACCGCAGGCACGGGGCTGACGGGCGGCGGGACAAGCGGTGATGTAACAGTCAATGTGGATGTTGGGGTTTCAATCAATCAAATTGTCCAAATGGGTGACAACGGGGCAAACCAAGATTTTCTTCGAATAGATGGTGGAGGAGTCAAAGGAAGATCAGCCGCTGAAGTTTTAAGTGATATAGCGGCCATGCCACTTGCTGGTGGCACGTTCACTGGCGATGTGACCTTTACTGGCGACAACTACAACATCGTCTTCGACAAGTCTGATGATGCGCTAGAGTTTGCTGACAATGCAAAGGCCACGTTTGGTTCGAGCAGTGATCTAGTTATATTTCACGACGGCTCTAACTCAAGAATAAAGGATGAAGGCACAGGTTCGCTCCTCATTGGCGCAAGTTTTGTTGCAATTTCTAAAGCAGACGGCAGTGAAGATGCGGCCAAATTCTTTATGGACGGTGCAGTCGAACTCTACCACAACAATGTGAAGAAGCTGGAGACGACAGCCGATGGCGTAGAAATATTGTCAACGGATGATGGTGCAAGTGAGGCACCTGCGCTTTCGCTCTATCGTAACAGCGCATCTCCAGCAACTAATGACGATATAGGGGCTGTTATATTTAACGGCGAAAATTCTGCTGATGAAAAAATACAATATGCGCGTCTTGATACAAGGATAAGTGGTGTAACAGACGGGGCAGAATATGGTCGTTTTGGCATCGATGTGATAACAAATGGTGCATCCATAAATTACTATTTAGCCTCTTTTTCCCTCAATCAGTTTTATAAAGATATCTATCTTGGCACCAATGTAGACATTACGTTTGAGGGTAGTGCATATAACAATCATGAAACCACGCTGACCGCCGCCAACCCAGAGACGACAGACCGCACAATTACCCTGCCTGACGCCACAGGCACCGTCCTAACCACGGGCAACTCTGACACCCCGACTACTACAACTAGCTCGTCTGACGCCGATTTTGTTCTGGTTGATGACGGCGGGACTATGAAAAAGATCACGCCGACCAATCTGGGGATTGGCGGCGGCGGTGGCGGTGGGGTAACGCCAGCCACGGCATATTTTGATTGCTTCATGAATAATGATCAACTTGTTTCAGTGTCTGGCACCGTGATTCAATTTGATACAACTAGACAGGATGTTGGATCAGCGTTTTCTTTAAGTTCTTCAATAAGTCCTTTGACCAAAGGCGAACTGACTATCTCAGTTGCTGGAACGTACATGGTCAGCTATCAAATCACTATAGGCAATGTTTCGAGCAGTAGAACGGAAGGTCAGTGCGAGCTTCAATTAAAAGCATCAGGTGGCAGTTTTGCTGACGTTGAAGGCAGCCTTTCAAGCACATACAACCGAAATTCAAGCCAAGATGAAACAACCGCGTCAGCATCAATGATTTTAACAATAACTGCCAATGATACGATAAGAGTGTTAGCAAGAAGGAATTCTGGCAGTGGCAGTTTAAGGGCTAGAGCTGATGGATGTAGGTTGAATTTATTTAGGATAGCTTGATGGCTAGAGATGTCACATCAAACATGATTTCACAACTGGAAGCAGCAAGCCTGCAACCATTTTTGGCGTTCAAGCTAGACTTTGAAGGTGACCCAGTTCTTGCATGGACAGGGACAGGAAGCATCACCATTGATTCAGAAGAATATATTGGAACGGGAACATTTATCGGAATTGATAGGGTGTCTGAGACTGCCAACGTGCAGGCCAACGGCGTCCAGATATCTATCTCAGGGGTGCCAAGCGATCTCGTATCATTAGCACTGAACGAGAATTATCAAGGCCGTGAGGCCATCATTTACTTTGGCACAATGTCAGGCGGCTCCGTGGTATCAACCCCCTATGCTCTGTTCAAGGGATTCATTGATATCATGACCATCCAAGAGAACGCAGATATCACCACCATTGGATTGACCGCAGAAAACAAACTTATAAATCTTGAACAATCAAAGGTAAGAAGATTCACCAGTGAAGACCAAAAGATAGATTTCCCAGATGACAAAGGCTTTGATTTTGTTGCTGGACTTCAAGACAAAGAAATTGTCTGGGGGACATAATGGGTTTTTTCAAAAGATTTGTAAAAGCACTCACCAACCCACAGACGCTGATAACAGCGGCGCTGATGGGGTTCGTGAATCCAATCGGCGCTCTTGGAAAACTTGCCTCTGCCGCAATTTATGCGGCGGGTACGGCGGCAATGTCGGCGCTGTCACCCGTCCCTGAATTGCCAGATTTCTCAAGCTTCACAAGCCAGAGCCAAAACAGACGGCAGATGATCAAACAGCCCACGCAACCGCGCAGGGCAGTTTATGGCACAGTCAGAGTTTCTGGCCTTCTGGCTCATATCGAATCCACAAATTCGGATAGATTTCTGCATTTGGTTGTCACGCTTGCAAGCCATGAGGTTCAAAGCATATCAGCAATCAGACTGAATGATGTGCAACTGACGCTTGACGGGAATGGGAATTGCACATCGCCAAGCAGATATGCGGGTCTGGTCAGGATAAAAACCCACTCAGGCACAGATGACCAGATAGCAGACACTGATCTAGTTGCAGAAAGTCAATCAGGGTGGACATCTGAACATCGCTTGAGAGGTGTCGCTTATCTTTATGCAAGATTAGATTTTGACAGAGACGCATTCCCCAATGGCATTCCTACAATCACGGCTTTGGTATCTGGAAAGAAGGTATTTGATCCAAGAAATTCAGGGACGGCCTTTTCAGCAAATGCCGCATTGTGCATCAGAGATTATCTGACGGACACAAGGTACGGAGTCGGCGCGTCTTCAAGTGAGATCAATGACACAAGTTTCACAACCGCCGCAAATCTATGCGATGAAAATGTGGCGCTGGCGGCTGGTGGCACAGAGAAAAAATATGAGTTTCACGGAACCATAGAATCTTCAGAACAACCAAAACGAACAATAGAACAAATTCTGACATCGTGCGGCGGCGTGCTGTTTTATACAAATGGGCAATTCAATCTTAAAGCCGCTGGCTTTGTAAGCCCAGCAATAACGCTTGATGAAGGCGATGCCATCGGCGGCTTGCAACTGCAAACCAAGCAAAGCATTCGCGATAATTTCAACGCGGTCAAAGGAGTATTTAGCCCATCAACCACAGACTATGTGGCGGCAGATTACCCAGCCTTTCAATCATCTACATTCTTAGCAGAAGACAATAACCAATTGAAATTCCTGGAATTTAATCTGCCTTATACAACCTCTGCCGCAATGGCGCAAAGGCTTGCCAAGATAGCTCTTTTCAGAAATCGCCAGCAAGTTGTTCTCAACGGAACATTCAACCTGAAAGCATTCCAGTTAAACGTCGGTGACACGGTTCAGATAACCAATTCAAAATTTGGATTCACCAACAAGATATTTGAAGTAGCGCAGTGGGATATTCAAGCCGACGCAAGCAATGTCGGAGTATCGCTTCAGTTGCGAGAAACCAATAGCGCGGTATATGACTGGAATGCGGAAGAGGCAGCATTCGCGCAAGACAACACCAATTTGCCAGACCCGTTTGATATCCCTGCCCCGTCAATCGTGGCATCTGATGAGCTACAAATATTTAACGAAAAGGCTCTTTCGGTGTTGGTCGCGAATGTCACATCAGGAAATACGTTCGCCCAGCAATTTGAGGTGCAGGCTAAGAAATCAACAGATACTGATTTCATTTCTATCGGCACCTCATCGTCAAACAAGTTTGAATTGGTCGATGTCGAGGATGGCATCATCTATGATGTCCGTGCGCGGGTGATCACAGCGCTGGGCGTCAGATCACCATTTGCCACGGTGCAACACCAGATCGTGGGTAAAACCGCGCCCCCCGCAGATGTCACAGATTTCTCGGTCAATATCATTGGAACAGAGGCCGCGCTAAGTTGGACGCCAACGACAGACCTTGATCTATCTCATTACATCATTCGTCATTCCAGAGCGACAAGTGGCGCAACATATTCAAACTCAGTGACGCTTGCAGAGAAGATATCCAGACCAGCGAACACGGCGACGGTTCCTGCGATGACAGGAACATATTTTATCAAGTCAGTTGATAAGCTAGGTCTAGCATCTGAAAACGCCACATCTTCTGTTGCGATCATTGAAGAAATCAAAGGCTTTAACTCGGTCACAACATCCACACAAAGCCCGTCGTTCAGCGGCACAAAGGTCAATTGTGTGGTGACAGATAACGCATTGGTCATGGACACAACCGTGAACTTTGACAGCGCGAGTGGCAACTTTGATGATGCGGTTGGGTTATTTGATGGTGGTGGTGGGTCTGTTCAAAGCACTGGCACATATGAATTTGATAATGCTGTTGACTTGGGAGCCGTGTTCACAAGCCATGTAACAGCGAATATCACAGTTGAAAGGGTTGAATATCTGACACTATTTGATTCCGCCCAAGGTAACTTTGATGATCGTATAGGCACGTTTGATGGAGATGTTCAGGCATTCGATGACACTAATGTCGAGCTTCAGGTGGCGACGACAGAAGATGACCCCAACAGTGGATCGCCAACATATACGGCATTTAGAAAATTCTTTGTAGGTGATTACAAGGCAAGGGGTTTCAAGTTCAAGGCGATATTGACAAGCTCTGATGCAGAGGCATCACCAAAGGTGACAGCTTTGTCTGTTTCGATTGATATGCCTGATAGAACTCTGGCAGAATCAGATATTGCAAGCGGCACAGGAACCAAAGCAATCACCTTTAGCCCTGCGTTCAAGCAATTGCAGGGATTAGGCATAGCGGCCCAAAACTTACAAAGCGGTGATTTCTATGTTATAACCAGCAAATCGGCAACAGGCTTCACCATCCAGTTTTTCAATAGCTCAAGCGCAGGGGTGGATAGGACATTTGATTACGTTGCCCAAGGCTTTGGGGAAGTGGCGGCATAAGGAGATAAAATGGCACAGCATGATTTCAACATAGCCAACCAAGGCTTTCCAGCGTTTCGATCAGACCTGAACAATGCTCTGTCAGCCACGGTATCATTGTCATCTGGCTCCTCACAGCCATCAACAATGTTTGCTTATCAACTCTGGTATGACACTAGCGCCAACATTATAAAACAGCGCAATGCTGATAATGATGCTTGGATCAACCTATTCTCCGTCAATCAAACAGCGGACACCGCTTCTCCATCCACAATTGATATTGTCAATGACACCAGTCCCCAGTTGGGCGGCAACTTGGATGTGAACACAAAAAATATTGTGTTTGGTGACAGTGGTGGCGCATCAGATGACAGGCTGGTTTTCGGTGCTGGCACAGATTTGTCCATCTTTCACGACACCACTGACTCAAATATTGTCAACGCGACAGGCGAACTCAACATCAAGGGCGATGGGATCACGCTACTGAGCAACTCTGGCGGTGAGGAATACATCACCTGTGATTTGAACGGGGCTGTGACGCTGTATCACAACGACGTGATCAAAGCCGCTACGACTGCCACGGGTCTTTCTATTACGGGGACCGCCGTTGCTACAACGGACACAGATACCAGTAACACGGGCAACGTAACTCTGGATTTTGGCGCTAACCAAAACTTTGTTCTCACGCTGACGGGCAACGTGACGTTAGATAATCCGACAACTGAACAGGTTGGCCAATCTGGGTTTATTGTCTTTATTCAGGATGGCACAGGAGGCCGCACTGTTTCGCTTGGCACGCAATACAAAACATCAGGCGGGGTGAATACGCTAAATTTATCATCAACGGCAACAGCGGTTGATGTGGTTCCTTACATCGTTTCAGCGGCAGACAGCATTTTGCTTGGTACGCCGCAGTTGAATTTCAGTTAGGAGAGGTTCATGTCAGGCCCATTTGGCGCAGGCGGTTTGAACTTCTTTAGCGGAGAAAGAAATTTCTATCCGTTTTCGCTCGACAATTCCTTGCGTTTTGATGATGACGTATCCAGTAATTTGAAGCGGACGCCGACAACCACTACGAATCAAAGAACATTTGCTTGGAGTGGATGGGTAAAAAGATGTGAGTTGGGAAGCGGCCAAGGTATATTCGGCACCGCGACAGGTTCCGCCACTGAATTTTTTATTATTCAGTTTTCAGGCTCAGACACGATTTTCATTCAAGGTGCATCAACTCCCTCTAGCTCTCTGGTAGAGAACGTCAGACTTGGCACAGATAGATTATTCCGTGATCCAAGTGCTTGGTATCATATCGTGGTTATTGTAGACACGACTCAAGCAACAGCATCAAACAGATTGAAGCTGTATGTTAATGGAGATTTGATAACAGATTTTTCATCTGGCAATGCGATATATCCCACCACCCAAAATTTCCAGACACCCATCAATAGCTCGTCTTTCCCCATACAGGTCGGGGCGTACAATACAGGCACCGTTGATCCCTTCAATGGTTATATGGCAGAGGTCAATTTTATTGATGCGCCCATATTTACTGCGGCGACAACATCAGGCAGTGCAACGGTCACGGGCATATCCAGCACAGCATCATTAAAAGAGGGCATGGCTGTAAGCTCATCAACTACTTCAGTCATACCTGATGGCACCACCATTTCGTCCATAGATTCAAGCACACAAATCACGTTGTCAGCTAACGCAACCGCCACAAATGGGTCTGCTCCCCTGACATTTAACGCAACAATAGATTTTCTAGGAGAAACAAAAGAGGGCATTTGGATTGCTAAAGAATACCTTGGCCCTTATGGAACAAATGGTTTTCGTTTGGATTTCTCTGATAGCACCACTGCCGCAGGGCAAAGCACTGTCACATATAGAGGTAATGGCGGCACTCAGGTAATTCAGGGGGTGGGATTTTCACCTGATTTAGTTTGGATAAAAGCCAGAACTGATAACTCTCAAAGTCATTACCTTTTTGACACTCTTAGGGGCGCGGACAAGGCTCTGTTTTCTGATCAAAGTGATGCAGAAACTGATTACACATCTACGGGTAGAATGACTTCCTTCAACCCTGATGGATTCACCGTAAAATTTAGCTCGTCAACAGGCACCAACTCCAGTTCACATAATTATGTCGCATGGACTTGGGAAGCTGGAGGAACACCCACGGCGGCCAACAGCGCGGGGGCAGGGGCAACGCCAACCGCTGGTTCTGTTAAGATTGACGGCTCCAATCTGGGGTCTGCGCTTGAAGGCACTATCCCAGCAACAAAACTATCAGCCAACACCACTTATGGCTTTAGCATCGTCACTTACACAGGGACAGGTTCTACAGGAACAATCGCTCATGGTCTAGGTGCTGTGCCAAAATGGATTATAGTCAAAAGAACAAGCTCCAGCCAAAGTTGGTTGGTTTATCACGCTGGTATGAATGAAGGCACTACTCCAGAAGATTTCTTTATGAAATTAAACGTACAGGATGATGAATCTAATGATAACACCGCGTGGAACGATACAGCGCCAACATCAGATGTGTTCACTGTAGGCACCTCTTCAGGTACTAATACGTTGAATGAAACCTATGTGGCATATTGCTGGTGTGAAAAAACGGCGTTGAGCAAGTTTGGAAATTATACGGGAAACGGCTCTTCTGGACATGCTATCACTACAGGTTTCGCTCCCGCTTGGCTAATGGTCAAGCGCGCGGATGTGGACAACTCATGGTACATAGTTGATAACACTCGCACTCCTAACATGGCTTCAGGCAATGATGATTTGCTTTTTGCAAATCTACCAAACGAGGAAGGATCAACCAACGATTTCTTTAGCTTTACCAGCACGGGCTTTACGTTAAATACAAATTCCCCAGCCGTTAACACATCTGGCGGCAAATACATATACATGGCATTTGCTGATACCCGTACTGGCGCATTTTATTTCGATCAATCAGGAAATGCGAACAATTTCGCTGCAACGGGCCTTGAGCATGTTGATGCTGTACCTGATTCTCCAACAAATAATTTCGCCACGCTTAACCCTTTGGATAAGGGTAGTGGGGTAACCCTTAAGGCTGGAAATCTGGTTACTGATCTTGTGGCTGATGATGCTGTAAGAAGCACCTTTCACTTTGAAATTGATGGAAGCCTTTCTTTCTATGCAGAAATGCTTTGCCAAACGACGCCCAACAACGCTTCAGCTTTAGGCATTATGATATCAAATGATGACGATTTGCTAGACGCATCTGGCGGCACGGATGGCTCTTACTGGTATTTCGCAAACGGAAACAAAAGAAGCACGGGATCAGCGACATCATATGGAGCAACTTGGACTGCTGGAGACATCATCGCAATAGCCGTATCTGGTGGCGCTGTTACATTTTACAAAAACAATGCCTCGCAGGGTCAAGCGTTCACAGGTCTAACAGGAAGTTACGCGATAGCCATTGGTGAATTCAACGGCAACGGGCCTGCGTTGCGTATCAATTTTGGTCAGGATAGCTCTTTCGGAGGGCTGAAAATTCCGCAAGGCAACAGCGACAAAAATCGCAATGGTGATTTTTTCTATACGCCGCCGACAGATCATTTGGCGCTTTGCTCTGACTCCCTTGCAAATCCGATTATTGATCCTAATAATGACGAAAATCCAAGCGACCATTTCAACACAGTTACTTGGACAGCAACTGGCAGTGAACAATCGTTAAGCACGGGCTTTGATCCAGATTTTGTGTGGTACAAAAGACGTAATCTAAACGGAACTGATCATTATCTTATCGATAGATTGAGAGGCGCTGGTGGGGCCATGAAGGCCCTAAACACAAACAACGATGATGCAGAAGCTACCGACGGTAACTTTGGTTCACTTATAACTGATGGGTTTACGTTTACTGCTGGTAGCAGTGGTGAAACTTATGTTTCATGGAATTGGAAGGCTGGCGGCACTGGTGTGAGCAACACTGACGGAGATGTAACTAGCAGTGTATCGGCCAACACTGGGGCTGGGTTCAGCATAGTTTCTTATACAGGCACAGGCTCAAATACAACAGTAGGCCACGGTCTAGGTGTTGCACCAGCTATGTATTGGGTGAAAGCTAGGACAGAGCCAACTGGGGGCGTTCATTTAGGTACAGATCAAGGCAACTGGGTTGTTTATCACAAAGGTCTTGACGCTACTGCGCCTGAAGATAAATTTTTACTCTTAAATAAAACTGACGCAATAGGTGACACATCAGTCGCGTGGAATGACACCGCTCCCACTTCTAGCGTTTTCTCAATTGGCACAGTGGCTGATGTCAATGAAAGTGGTGACACTTACATTGCTTACTGTTTCGCTCCGAAAGATGGCTATTGCTCTATTGGAACTTACATAGGCAACGGAAGTTCGTCAAACGGCGCGTTTGTATTCACGGGTCTGAGGCCAGCGTGGGTAATGATCAAAAGCGCAATCGGCGGCACAGGCGGCTGGAATATTTATGATAATAAAAGGCAAACATTCAACCCAAATCAACAGTTCCTTCAAGCACAATCAGATGCACAGGAAAACACAACTGCTGGGTCTACTGTTGCTATAGATTTTCTTTCAAATGGCTTTAAAACCAGAAGCACACACGTCAATGTGAGTAACAGGACTTATGTCTATTTAGCTTTTGCAGAACAGCCATTCAAATATTCTAACGCTCTATAGGAGATCAAAATGCCTTGGTTTTATGCTGGAAAGCTAATACGCGCAGGCAAGGCGTGGACAGATAACAATGGCACAAAACATCCCTATAACTGGATGTCGTGGACTGATGCACAAAAATCGAAGTCTGGTCTTGTCTGGAAAAATGAGCCAGCGCCATTTGATAAGAGATTCTATTGGGATGCTGACACCCCAAGAGAACTTGCTGACCTAAAGACTCAATACAAGGCAAGCACCAAACGAGATGCAAACAGCTTTCTGCAACCTACTGACTGGAAGGTTATCAAGGCAAGTGAGGTTTCAGATTACACGGTGGATGATACAACTTTGAAGTATAGGGCGGCAGTGCGGACTGCCAGCAATACAATTGAAGCGGCTATTGACGGCGCAAAAGATCACGCCGCATTCGTGGCGCTGTTTGTTACGCCCGTTAATAAAGACGGTAGTCCCACAGGCAACCCGCCAATCGCCGATTGGCCTGACCAAATCTAGGAGATCGCCATGAGCGGCTTAACAGTAACGACACCGCCATCTGCCTTGCCTCTCGGAGAGGTTGAAACGCGCAACTATTTACGGATAGATACAGACGTAGATACCAATCTCGTTACTGCCTTAATGACAGCCGCCCGTGATTGGGCAGAAAACTTCACCAACAGAACTTTAATCAATACAACTTACACCCTTTCTCTGGATGCGATTGGTGAGCGAGATCAGTTCCTGCGCGAGGGAATGTTCACTGGCGCGTATCAGATTCCATATTTGAATTATATTGAATTGCCACGGTCACCTGTTGCCAGCGTCACGCATATCAAATCATTCAATGACGCGAACACTGAATCCACATTGGCGGCATCCAACTATTATTCTGATCTGGTCAGAGAGCCAGCGCGGGTGGTTTTGAGGGACGGCGGTTCATGGCCCACAGATTTAAGGAATGCAAACGGCATAGAGATTCAATATGTGGCGGGATATGGTTCATCTGGTGCAGATGTTCCAGAACCAATTCGGGTCGCCATGTTTGAATATGTCACCTTCCTATATGAACATCGCGGCGATACAGAAGGCACAGCAGTCCCAAGACCGCCTGTGTCTATGCAGATGCTATTACAGCCATATGTGATCATGCGTTACGGTGTGAGCGCGTTTGGCGGGGGCTATTGATGTCCGTTGGCAGGATGCAACATAGATTGCAGTTGCAATCCAAGACGGCCACCGCTGACGGCGCTGGCGGCACATCTGGCGCGTTCACTACCTTTGCAACTGTCTTTGGCCGCATAGAGGCCCAAGGGGGCGGGGAAAGGTTCTTTGGTGATCAGATAGAGCCTCGCACAACTCACAAAATCACGATCAGATTCCGCAGAGATTTGAAGGTCACCCACAGGATATTGTATTCTTTCACAGTAGACGGCGCAAAATATAGTAGGCTGTTCAACATCAATCGCATTCTTAATATCGGAGAGCGCGACAAGTATCTTGAACTGGTTTGCACAGAGGGGGTGGCAACCTGATGGCAAGGGTATCAGTCAAAGTCACAAGAAAGCCGCGCATTGATAAGGTGAAACAGCAATACGCATCCAACGCGAAACAGCTAGTAGGTATTGCGGCGGGGCTGGTCAGGGCGACCGCTGTCACATCAATCTTGCAGGGCGCAAAATCTGGTGTGGTCTATGAGAAATATAAGCCTCGTAGAACACATACGGCATCAGCGGCAGGAGAGCCACCAGCAAGTGACACAGGTCGTCTGGCGACTAATATTTTTATAAAGATGGATACAGATCGGCTTGGCGCAGATGTAGAGAGCCGCGCAGGATATTCTGAATTTCTTGAATTTGGCACAACCAAAATGGCGGCGCGTCCGTTCATGCATCCTGCCGCTGAAGCGAACAGGCCAAAGATTCGCCGATTAGTCCAACAGATGAAGGCCAAGTGATGTCAATTCATAGCTTTGAATTACAGAAATCGGTGTTCACTGTGTTGAATTCTGCGAACATCACTGACGCCGCAGGCTCTGCGATCACAGGAGTTTTCGATGATGTTCCAGAGGGAACCGCCTACCCG
>TARA_R100001440_G_scaffold68548_1_pt1 | contig 11658 bp, 5 predicted proteins | sample TARA_R100001440 | Tara Oceans TARA_R100001440 (sample SAMEA2622112) | marine metagenome | biome: marine biome (ENVO:00000447); feature: surface water layer (ENVO:00002042); material: "saline water (ENVO:00002010), including plankton (ENVO:xxxxxxxx)" | depth 5 m
AGCTGCTTGATACGATCAAAGATTCTCTCGTTTACGTTGACAAACTTAGCTACCTGTCTTTCGTTGTATGAGCCTTGGTTAGCTACACCACCAGTAGCTGCGTAGTCTCTATCCATCTCCGCCATAGCATCATCAAACATACCTGATGTGATGTCACCCTTGTCTCTACGAGCTTTTAGATTCTCTACGATGCTAGCTCTAGTCTGTGCATTTTGCAGGATAGGCTGATACTCTGTTGTGAACTTACGTGCATCTCTAAGTATCTGTGTGCCCATGTTCTCATAGTCACCCTTATCTGCACGTTCGTCTAGTATAGCTCTGTATTTATCTTCTAGTGCTGCCTTAGCTCCCTCATCAGGGTTAAGCGATATCATGTCAGCTATTGACTGGGAGAACTCATCGTCTGCTTTCATGTTATCTGCAAACCTAGTTCTCAACGTCTCAGAAATCTTAACTGATCCCGGGTCGACGTATGTGCTTCTGTACGGATTAAAATTTAGTGGCATTATCTCTTAGTTCTTCTTATTATACCGCTACGTGCGATATAACCTCCTGATCTTGCTTGTCTTGCTTGTCTAACCTGTTCTCTTGCGTCCTTCTTTGCTTTCTTCTTCTCAGCTTTGGCAGCTTGCTTAGCCTTCTTGTCTTTCTCTCTAGCTTCTCTGAGCTTTTCGTCTAGTTCTCTACGCTTTTCTATAGCTGCAATATCTGCACGCTCAAGAGCAGTTCTACCTTCTTTGTCTAGGGTATCGGCTACGTTTATTCTAGCAACTCTTTCATCAGCCTTGTACGCCATCACGTCGCCAAGTGACCCAGCAACACCTTGTCCAAGTGCTTGCAGTGCACCAAACTTATTGGCAAACTCTTCTTGGTTCTGCATAAGAGCAAGATTTCTCATGTACTCTTGTGCTCTTTGGTTCTGCTGTATATTAAACTGTGATGCTTGAGTTTGCATCATAGCTTCTCTTGCAGCTAACTGCATATTAGCTTGCTGAGTTCTCTGATCGATCTGTCCCTTCTGTTGCTGAGCTTGATTCAAAAGATTGGCATAGTTTGCTGCTGCTGCAGGTCCCATTGCCTGTCCCTCCATACTAGCTAGAAGTGCAGTCATATTTTGGTCAACCCTGTCTTTATCTGCTCTACCGCTTACTCTACCTAACTTAGGTGCTTGGTATGATTGTGGTGCATAACCACCAACTCTAGGCGGCTTCTGTGTAAGAGCATAGATAGGTGCTATTGTCTGTGCAGCCATAGCAGCTAGTGCTTCAGGTGGTACAGCCCTATTAGCTTTCTTAAGGTCTCTTATATTCTCCCTTAGTGCAGTAGTCTCCTCAACAGTAGATTCACTATCACCCGGCGTATTAGCTCTTGCCTCATCTACAACCTCATCTGATTTCTCTTCCTCAGTCTCAGTATCAGTAGTAGTCTCAGTCTTAGCCTCCTCTGCAATTGCATCTACTGCTGCCTGTCCCTCTTGGAACTGCTGCTCGTCCATCTCCTCATCAGCTTTAGATACTTCAAAGTCGTCACCAAACTCGCCCCATGCTCTTCTAATGTATGCGTTAGTATGTGAGCCCTCTGGGTCAAGATCAAGTCTTTTTGCCTCCTCTGGCATATTAGTATTCAACCATTGTCTAAATGCATCACCTTCTTCTTTATTAGCAAACACATCAAATTTAGGTCTTGACTGATTAGCTGGTGCTGGGGGTGTAGTCTCTTGCGCCTCTTCAGTAGCATTAGTATTCATCACTGATGCTGCTTCCATTGCAGATTGAGGAGGCAATGAGAACTGTGCTTTCATCTTAGCACCACCATATCTTGATTTGCCAGGTGTATCGGCTGTCTTTGTTTTATCACTACCCATAACTATTTTACTTGGTTTATATTTACCTCCTGTGGCCAGTCCAATCTCCTTATCTATAGTACTACCTACGTGCAAGCCCTGCTCAACGTTGTGTGCTCCATGAGTAAGTTTAGCAGGCGCAACGCCTTTACCAACCAACTCTACAGCAGCATCAGCATCATCAACCTTATCAGCTCCTTTGAGGATCAATTTGCCAGCTTTGGTCTTAGCAACTCTATCTGCTGCGCCAAGTGTTTTGGCAGCAATACCCTTATTGAGTTTGTCTAAAGCTCTAATACCTGTAGTTACATCCATGGCAGCTCCTGCAGCTGGTACCATACCCAAAGCACTACCCCCAGCAAGTGTACCATACAGACCAGCTTTCAACCCCTTACCTTGCGAACCGTAGTACAAAGATCTTGCTCCATACCCAAGTGTATTAAGACCACCTGCAACCTGAGATACGACTGGAATCTCAGAAGCTGCTATAGCACCAAGTCCAAGTTGAGCAGCATCCGTAGCAAGTTCTGGGTCAGACGCAATAGCACGAGCTGTCTCAGCCTGATTTTTTATCTTATCCATAGTACGCCCTCCCACATTTTGGTATGCTACAAAAGCTTTTCTCTCTCCCTCACTGGCTTCACCAGACTTCATACGGTCTTCTAAGTACTTGGCCTCTGCCTCAGTTTGAGGCAATTTACCTTCTTGCAAAGCAGCCATATTCTTATCTTCCTTTGCAAACTTAGCGGTCATCTCCTCAGCTATCTGCTCTCGAGTTTTACCCGAGACCTTAGATTCACTTTCTTTCTTACCCCCAGTAAGGCCCTTATCTTTAGCAGCCTGTGGATTGAGCATTGCTCCAGTGTCAGGGTCTTCTACAAAACCCTTATCTAACAGTCTCTGCTTCCAGGCTGGTACACCGTCCTGTGCTTTAATCTTTGCGATACCTTCCTTAAGACCACCATACTTCTTTATATACTTAGAGCCTCTAGGACCATATTGGTTCTTGCCCTTTTTCTTCATATCATCTTCTTGATCTTTTGCAAGCTCTTGGTAGTTCTTAGCTATACCACCCTCCTCCATCTTCCTATGTATGTCAGCATATGATGTGTTCTTCCCAACACCATACTTAGCTTGTATCTTCTTGCCTACCTTATGGTGTTCACTAAAGATGTAATCAATAGGCTTACCATCAGCAGCAATTATTTTACGTTCTGTCTCACCACCCTCTACCTCTATATTATCTCTCTTGAGATCGATGCCTCCTGACTCATGCTTTCTACCCTTGTATAACTTACCACCGTCAGGTAGTGGTAACATCTGTCCCCCAGGCAGTTTCATGCCCCCTGCTCTAGCAGTAAATGCACTTTGAGCTTTTAGTATATCCCCATACTGACCAGCTTGTTTCTCTCTAAGCTGTCTTACAGCATCAAGCCTGCCCTTCTCTTGTTTCTTTTTACCACCAAAAGCCCCACCGATAGCACCAATACCTGCACCAATGGCACCACCCAATCCAGGTATGATCTTGTTACCCATATCAAAACCTTTACCAGCACCTGATATAGCCCCTCCTACAGCAGCACCTGTACGCTCTCTCTGATCATCCCTAAGTGCATCTTTAGCAGTATCAGAGCCTTTATTTATCAAGGCTGTAGCACCTTTAGCAAGCAAGTCTGTAGCTCCAGATACACCTATTTCACCACTTTTAATATTACCTAAAAGCTCTTGTCCCTTACCTGCTAGTGTCATACCAGCATCTTGAAAAGCACCTCCTAAGTTTAGTCCAGACTTCACATCTTCAGCTATGCTAGCTCCCGGAACTTGTAGTTGAGGTGCTGCTATATTCTGCTCAATAGCAGCTGGTTGTATGCCTGGTATCTGAAGGACACCATCTTGAGCCTTCTTCTTATTACCAATATTACGCATGTTTTCAGCAAACACTGCCCTGCGTCTAAGAGTAACATCATCACTCCTCTTGGCTTTATCTATACATCTCTGTGTAACTCTACCACCACAATATTCTGTAAAAGCCCCAACGGTACCCTTACGCTTCATCTTATTACGCGCTTTTTGTATAAACTTCTTGTTTGCCATTATCTATGGGATTGACGGTGCTTGGTACCTGCCGCATACAAATATAACAAATTCGTACTAGAGTTATCGTTGCTAAGCCTCACACCCAAGTAGTGGTCTACAAATCGTCTTCTGCTGTGCCATACTTTATCTACATCTACATAGTCAGTATTAACTACACCTTCTGATGTAAACATGGGTTCAGTTTCAGACGTGGTAGATATACTTTGCGTTAGCTGACCTACGACATTTACCGCTCCTGTATTAATATAATCATTAGTAGTAGTAGATATAGCTGACAGGTCTCTAAATGAGTTTAGATACCAAAACTTATCCACTAGTCTAGCATTACTCAAATAGTTGATATTTGTCTTAATGCCCGACACTTGTGTACTGTTATACACGTAGAAAGATGTAAACCCGGGGTTAGTTTTTGTCTCATATTCTGATACATATGTACCATCTTTCTTTACAACATCAGACCAATATCCAACAGTGCTGAATACCTTAGGTACCGCAGGAGAAGAGTTGTCTATAAACTCAAACTCAAATGGGTGTGTGACCCCGTAAAAACTACCAGGAGCTGCATTATTACTATGCTCCCACATAGTTGTATTGTTAAAGCTGTAGAAGTTTTCTGGAGTGCTTACGTACAGCTTAGGTAAGTAACTGTGTCTACTGCCCCAAGCTTGCAGCTCTGGGTAATACGATAGTGTCCAACCTGACTCTTGAAAGTATACTGTATTTCCTAGAGGTATGATTTCGACAGGTGTTCCTATTGTATCTACTACTACGAACATCTGTTGCCCTATGTAGATTGCTTCGTCTTTACTAAAGTTTTCTTCTATATAGTTCTCTGTAACATTTATCACCTGTATCTGATTGTTATCATACAGAGTGAGGAATGAGTCAGTTGGTATGACTTCTCTCTTAGTTACTAGTATCCTCTTGTATTTAGGATCGTACCCAGATGTAAATCCAAACGGTACATCGGCCGTAGGTGCATCTAACTCTATGTTAGTCTCTTCTAGGTTTATACCATACTCTTCTATCTGATAGGGCATGTTCTCTCTAAACCAGGACTCCATACCAATAGACAACTCCTTGACACCGCCTTGGAATAAGTAACACTTGTAGTCTCTCTGAGAGACCCAGAATCTACCGAAAGGTGTACTAACTCCAGATAGTATGGACCTAGTGCCCCCATATCCGAGAGACGTCTCTAAAGCCTCTCCAGGATCTTGTGTAAAGATATTACCACTACCTACAAATGCAGTAGCAGCATTGATCTGTAACTCCTCCTTACCACGTGTAAAGAACAGAGACCTTTCTGTATGTATAAGCAGCTGCCCATTTTGTGTATAGACATCCCATATGTCACCCCTATTCTTAGGTATATCCTTAAAGTCGTTAGCTAAGAATTCTCTATACTTATCACCTATAAATAGGCCGGTAGCCTTGGACCTTATGACCCTTGTAGCAAACTCGTAGATGTTTTCATCTCCAGGCTTTCTCTTAGGGTAGGGTCTAACCACTTTCTTTTCATTAAGAAGTGAGTAGTCATCGTTGTACAATAGATTGTCTTGGTCTGTATGATCATTTGTTGGGGGATCAAACAGAACTTCCCTAGCAGTGTCTCTGTCAAAGTACTTGACTTCTACACCTTTCTCTTTATCACTACCATGTCTAAGTCCTATGTTTACCTCAGACTCACATAAAAACGAGAATATGGTGCTTACAGGGTCAACAGTGCCCTGCCTAAAGTTATCTGCGTTGTTAAGGAGAGCTCTAGTAGCATCAAGCCTTTCAGACGAAGTATCTACTACATCTAAGTTTTGTGTGGAGTCATTACCAGCAAACCAGACGTACATGTCGTTAGTTACACCCCAGTTAGCAAAGGTTTCATCTGGGTTTCTTTTTTGTGGTATATCGCCTTGGAACCTAGCTCTAGTACCTTCTGCAAGGTGAAAAGCGTTAGTATTCTTAGTGCCCCCACTTCCACTAGTTGTGAGATCACCAAAGTCACCACTATGGGATGCACCAGGATCATTAAGAGACGTAGATCCTCTAAAGTATGTATGACCATAGCTCTGAGATGTAGTTCTAAATGAGTAGCGTGTTATAAATGTATCACCCCCAAACACAAATCCACTAGTAGCACTACCATCATAGTAGTTACTCCTAACCTCAGCTGCATCATCTTCTATGACTTCCCCTGTTGCCAAGTTAGGATTTTCTATCTCTTTATAGAATCCTGTCCATACTAGCTCTTGTCTATCAAAAGGGTTAAATACATCAGTCTTTATTGCATTGATGTTAACCATCCAAGACATTGGTAGGCCATCTTGAAACTTATCATTGGGCTCTAGTGAATACCTAAACCCTCTAAACTTTTTAGCAGTATTGATATTAAGGGTATTAGGAAAGTTGTCGATAGCTCCTGCTTCAGCATATATATGAGCTGGTATACGTGTAGTAGGTATTTTACAAGCATCAGGGAAACACCAATTGTTGTCATCTCCCCAACTTACTACGTGTTTTGATATCCTATTCCAATTAGTTTCAGATAAGCCTGAAATCTCACTATAATCACCAGTTCCAGATATAGCACCACGTGTACCTTTTAAGTGTGGTAGCCCACTGACTAGACCAAAAGCTATTGAAGATTCACCTCCTCGGTTGTAAAGTATAGAAGCTCCTTGGAAAGAAGAAGAGTCTGGTACAGAGTTGTTAATCTTACCTCTTACATACTTTTTGCTTCCTGGGTCTATTGCATACATCCAGAAGTTCTCACGTGTAAGCTCTTCCTCACTCCAGTTCCAGAAGCCTTTCATCTGATCTATATCAAACGAAGCAGGACCACCCCCAAATTGAGCGCCCTTAAAGCTACCACCTTTTATTACAGAAGTCGATGCCATAGCTGACCCTGGAGACACATACCCTGAAGCTACATTGACTTGACCCTTGAAAGATCTCACCATTAATTCTGTAGCTCTAACATCATTATCATTATCTGCTATCTTTCTCTGCTTACCTCTCTTTCTTTTATTTGTTTCGCCGCTTTGCGAAGAAAATCCATATGGGTTTGTTATATCCTCTGTCCTGTCTACAACTTGATCTGTAATGTCATACACCTCCCCATCTGAGCTAAAGTTTGTAGTATTACCAAGATCGGGGTGCACCCACCCTAGTGATGGGAAAGCAGTAACTCTAGTAGCTGTACCTATCTCTGTACCATGGTCAAATAAGTTGCTATCATTATTCTCAAATAGACTATTGTTACCTGTAATAGATGCAGGTTTAGCATATGCACCAGGACCACCTTGGAATGCTCTATAGAAAGTAGCATACTGACACGTTACATGCGTAGCAGCTGTAAGGTCTGGCTTGTCTCGGAGAAGCTGAAAATCGTGAAAAGTAAATACAGGGTCTCCTACATAGGTGCCTTGGTTACCTGTTCCTGTAACACTATCCCTGAACGCTTTCGCAGTATTACGGACAAGCATATGGTTATCATCTGTGTGAGTCAAACCGCCGTACAAGTAGAATCCATTCTTATAAGGACCTTGCTTAGCTATTAGCCTACTCTGTACATCTACAGATGCGTACCTAGGCTGAGCAGGTACAGCCATACTCTGGCCTAGTATCGTTTTATCTTCTTGCTTTCTTTTAGCATAGTATACTTTGTAACCACGAACTTGAGATAGTATAGACTTAGGTATACGAATATTATTTAGCTTAACACCAAGTATCCTTACCTTATCTCTGTTAACTATGTTTCTATCCTTGTACTCTTTACCTACAGGTGCTTTTTGGTTTACAGTCGTACTACCATCAGAAGTAAATATAAGATCCTGTTGGCTCTTGTACCCATTAAAGACATTACCATTATTGTCTGTGTGCTCATCTGCACGCTCTACAAAACTGAAGTCTCCAAGATTAGATGGCATCTTATGGTGCCTAACTTCTTGACCCCTTAAGTCTTCACCGCCTTCAGGCACACTTATCTCTGTTCCTGTATCACCATTAACCGTCTTATTTTTAAAGTCTAGGTTAAAAGGATATCTTTCGTTTTCATTTGACCAGTATCCCATTCTACTACCAGATGCTTCCTGTACAGCCTCAGAGAGTGATGTATCTGCAAACTGATAAACCTTGACATTGCTACCATATATGGCAGATAACTCAGATGGATAAGCCCCTTCAAAACCTGCTTCAATGGCACCCCATCTTTGTGCGCTAGTTGATATTGAAACATCCTCACATATGTTAGTATCTAAGTCTGCCCTACCACCAACTCTCTGTCCAAAGTCTATACATACTGGAGCTCTTCCTGGTATATGATAAGCAAAAGTTTCAGAGCCGTTCTTGAGCACAAAAGATATGTAGAACGCATACACCTCACCTCTTCTGTAGGACTTGTGCTTCCAATTGAGCATGTAGTTTTTATGTCCCTTGGCTATCCTACCGTTAAGGTTTTGAGATAATTGGAACGTGCTACTATCTCCTATAAAGGTTGTGTTTCCTACTAAATACTGTCGTAGCTGTTGAAAGAAAGCTTGTCGCACTGCACCCTCAACAACATTAGCATCTTGCCTAGTCCCACTATTAGTAGTGGATATGGTTATACTCTGATTCCTTGAGAAAGTCTGACCTATAGTATTACCAAAGGACTGAAGCATAGCTGCATATCCTTGGTTCAAGGAGTCTATAGTCATGACCCTGTTATCAAACTTTTCTACTGCAAGCTGTATAGGCTCTATCTTGATCTCGTTAGCAAACCTCTGATACCCTATATCCTTTCGACTTCTAAGGTTAGCCAAGTATAGTCTATTGTCTAACTGAGCTAAAGACTTAGCCGTGTCATACTTTACCTTATCTATCAGTATATCATCTACAGCAGCTGGGGTAGCATCTTCTAGCCCAGTGTAGCTTATTTCAATCTTACCCCCATTTGCAGTCAGTCGCTTAGTTCTCTCTAGCTTTATAGCCGTCGTAGATCCTCCAACAGTCTTTATAATAGCAGGCTGTATGAATGTGTAGTTATTGTTAGTAAAACACTGTACAGTAAATATAATAGACTTATTAGTAGGAGTGCCAGCAGGAGCCCCCGTAATAGAGTCTACAGGTAAAGCTTCTTCAAACTGCGGGAATATGTATACAGCATTAGATACTACAAAGTAATCTGTCTCTAGGAAATTTTCATCAGAGTATGCTAGTGCTAACTGATATGCCCCTGTCTCTAGTGCTCCTCCTGATCTAATGTCTACCTTACTTATTATAGAGTGCCTACCTACTTCTGGGAATATATTTAGCTTGTGAACATCAAAGTTAAACTGAGAGTCATATAGGACTTCATTGTTTCCCCCAGCTTCTACGTGGTCTAGCTGTCTAGTTATGTTGAAAGCTCTAGGAGGATTAAAATCACCAATACCTACAACCGTATCATCGTCTTCTTCTATCTGCTCTTGATAGTTATCAGTAAAGTATACTATTGTATCGTTCTTAGCATCTACTCTAAACTCACCTGTTATGGGAAAGTCCTTCTGAAAATTAAGAGCTGCATTTACATACAGGTTAGTCATACTGTTATACTTAGTATTTACTAGTATGATTCTACTGACATTTTCAACTAAGGCGAATAATACTACCTTGTTATTCAGAAGTGTTATACTCCCAACAATATCCATATTCAGCCCCCCAATAACACTGTTACCCTCCTCGTTAGTAACAGCACCTTTGGTGTAGTACAAGTTTGCATTTAGAGCATCTCTGTATGTATTGGGTGGCTGATCAACTCTACCAGAGTCCTTGTGCATACCCTTCACAAACTTCTTCATATCATATCAGTTCTTGTGTTAATAGTAGCGAAGTCAGGTGCTCTATTTAGACTTTCTCTCTGAGCCAAGTTCTCAAATCCGTTTGCGTATCTATTTATATTAGGTATGAGTCTGACCCATTGATTCATGTAGTTTTCCATACGCTCTATATCTGGGTAGACTGCTGAGTTACGTGCTTGTGTGCAGTAGTATCTCCACTTGTTATCTGCAAAGTCATAGGCTATACCATTGTTACTCTGCATACCTCCCAGCAGCATTTGCTTGTAGATGTACCAGAACATGGCCTCTTTGTAGCTTATATCATCTGGTACGAGGGGAAAACAGTCTGCATCAGTAGGCATGGCCTTGTAGGACAGACACAGCTTACCCTCTTGGAATGAAGTTTTTATTCTATCTGATTCTACTAGGTAGCAATCTGATGACGCATGATAAGTCTGTGTACAATCATCACAATGTATTGCCTCTGGGAATGTGCCTGTACAGTATCTAATAGGCTGTAGCTCACCTGTAGTAGGCATCATAAACTGATTGTACAATACAAACGAGTTAGCTAGCAACTTATTAAGTGTCTCATTTGAACTCTTATCTAGTGTGCCCAGGTTATCCAGAGTATTAGCAGTAATAGTGCTAGTAATTTCACCAGTAGCTAGTTTATTAAGTGTGCTCTCGATGAAGTTCTTACTAAACTTATAAGTGCTAGTTAGATCTTGTATGTCCTCATTTACCTGATCTATCTGAGTAGATAGAGACATTGCGTTCTGTGACTGGTTTATAGATACTTGGTTTATGTAGTAAAGGTCAGCGGGTAAGTTACCCTTATGATCTTTTATATCTACAATACATATCTTGGTCTCCATTTGTGCACTAGCCCCTATATGCTCGAGAGCTTCACCAATCCATTCTATAGCATCATCAATCCAGTTTGCATCCTCTGGATTAAGATCACGCATGACCTTTCTTAATATTACCTGTGCAGATGTAGTCTTATATATTGCCATACTTCTTGAATCTTAGATATGCTAGCTCATCCTGTTTTAACAGATTAGTGAGCTTTTCCTTATTCCCCTTTGTACCTCGGGTTGGGGTAAACCTGTAGGCAGTCTTATTAGAGATCTTACACTTAGACTTCTGCCAGTGATATTTACAATACCACGGATCGGTGTAGTAGATAAACCACTTTGCACCTTTACCAGTCTCTGCATCGTACAGAGGCATGCCCTGTGATATCAGCTCCTGTTTGTATTTATTACTTTCCCACCAATCTATGGTAGGTTTCATAGGATTTCTTTCTATCCTACGTACAGATAACGTAGATAGGTTGTTACCCATCTTGAACTCTTTCCCTTCCAACATCTCATCGACTACTAGCATGTTGAATTCCTCACAAAGCTGTTTGAATAAACTAGACTCTATGGGGTCTTCAACATGCTCATTGTAGTCTTTATAGATGTTTTTCAGGGTGTTCATTTCTTACTCTTACCCATGTTTCCTGGACCTCCCGCTTTAGTACAGCGGACTCCCCAAGCATTTGCATAAGCAGATGGATATACAGCAAACTTTCTTTTAGCCGCTGCTTTACAGGCTCCACTAATCTTAAAGCCCCCCTTTTTGTAGTTTAGTTTTGGATACTCCATTATACCATACCTCTTTTAGCTCTGTTAGCTCTTGCTCTAGCCTTATTAGCTTTTGCTCTTTGCTTCTCCAGGGCAACATCTTTCTCACTTCCTACACCACTACCGACAGCCTTTGGAGCCATATTCTTAGCTTTTATCTCTGCCGACCTAGCTTTTGCGGCTAGTCTCTGGGCTCTACCCAGTCCTCCTGCTGTCATCTTCTTCTTACCACCTCCTCGGTAGCTACCTAGTTTTGGATAGTTCATTTTCCTACTTTTTTCTGAGCCAT
>TARA_R100001440_G_scaffold326_2_pt1 | contig 11599 bp, 14 predicted proteins | sample TARA_R100001440 | Tara Oceans TARA_R100001440 (sample SAMEA2622112) | marine metagenome | biome: marine biome (ENVO:00000447); feature: surface water layer (ENVO:00002042); material: "saline water (ENVO:00002010), including plankton (ENVO:xxxxxxxx)" | depth 5 m
AGCGTTTGCCGCAGTGCCACCTACGTTTGCTTGGTCATACCAAGTAACTAGGTAGCCGTTAGCGCTTCCGCAATGCGTGGCAATCGCTGAAGTGTCCAGGTCTCCAGAACTATCAAAACCAATGTCTGTCTCGCTGTCGTCGCTGTCCCTGCGGATTCGCATGCAGCTGCCGCTGTAGTCTTTGTCAAGCTTGCGCACGGAGTAGGCTGCTGCCGCCCCTGTGTACGTGTCAAGCAATAGATTCGTACCAGAGACAACGATAGTCACCCCGTTGATATCGGTGATGCTGGCTTTAGCTACCCCGTTGAAATCCCCGAGGCTAGCTACAGCTACCCCGTTTATGTCACTGATATTAGGCAAGGTCGATGTAGTCTTGTGATGGTGAGAAGAAAATCTTCTGGTCAGCCAAGCAATACCCAACCACCCTGACGAAGTCAGAGGCGTCAGTAGGCTGCGTCTCAGTCAAATCTCCTGCAGTAGTAGAAATATACAAAGGCTTACCTGCATCCCCTGGGTCTACAGCTACATACCCCACCCCATAAACCAACATCCCGTTAGTACTAGAGTTACCCCCAAGGGCCATACCTAACAACCCCCTTGTGGTATCCTCACCATCTGCATCGACCAAGGTCCATGTGCCAGAATAGAAAGTGTAAACCTTACCAGCTACAGTAGAGTCATCCCCGAACTTTACGATCGTACCCTCGGCCTCACCAGCAGCGTTGACGGCGCTGCTCTGGCTAGCGAACTCAATCTCCGTCCCCCCAGAGGCCGCAGCCCACTTCAGACCAGTAGACTCGCTGCTGTCGGCTGTCAACACGTAGTTGTTAGTGCCTACAGCCAAGGCGCTAGGGTCGCCGCTCCCGTCACCAACCAAGATGCTACCCTTGGCAGTTACGTCGACAGAGCTTACCGCAGAGGTTCCATTCCCCAACAAGACGTGGCCGTCACCTAGGGTGGTGGCCCCAGTACCGCCGCTACCGACAGCCAGAGTAGAAGACAACCCCGCTGCGTTACCTGCGATATTAGATGTGAAGGCGAGCTGCTGAGTATTCCCGTTTACGCTATCTACTTTCAGTACTTGCCCCGCCGTACCTGGCTGCAAAGGCAGTTGCAAAGTATGACTAGCCGCACCAGCGTGAGGAGACCCTGCGATACCGACGTAGTGGGCGTTGCTAGACTCGCAATACAAACGTATCTCCGACTGGTCCGTACCGTCGTTCTTGACATCTAAGAGCTGTCCGTCGTAAGTGAGGTTGGCCTCAGCTACCACCGCGCTAGTACCGTTTCCAGTCAACACAGAGTTGGCCGCGAGGCTCGTAGCCCCAGTACCGCCGTCAGCTACCCCGAGCGTACCCGTGATAGAAGAAGCCCCCAAGTCAACAGCCATCTCGGTAGACTCTATAACGAGTCCCCCGTTGGCTTTCAGGTCTGCGCTGAACTCCGTAGAAGTAAGGTCGAGGCCGTCCCCAGCAGTAAAAGACCCACCCCCACCAGGGATAGTAACGGTAACCTGATCCGAAACAGGCTCGGTAACCGTAACCCCATCCCCAGTAAACGTAAACTGAGATACCGAAGAGGTAAGGGTGGTGCTCTCATCAATAACAGTGATGAACTGACCGCCACCGCCTCCGCCGCCACCACCAGTGATAGTGACCGTAACGTTGTCCCCCGAAGCCGAAGCTGTAACGCCTGTACCGACAAAGTCGATAGACGAAGCCGAAGAGGTGATATCTCCACCGTCGTCTTTGATTACGATATTGCTTCCCCCAGCCTCTCCCTTCGGACCAGTAGAGGTTACGACAATCGTATTGGTAGTATTATTAGTGGAAATAGCCATGCTTTATGTACTTGCCAATGGTTCTGATACGTCTTCGATAACCTTGAAGGCACCACGTAAAATTGTTTTCTCTTCGTTAGTTGAACTGTTCAAGCGCTGCAGGTCGTAGACGTAGCGCCCCGCGTTCACTAGCCTCATAGTAGCCGCCGTAGCCCTAACTGTAAGTTGGTTGTTTATCCCCGCTGTATTGCTCGAGGCCCCACCGATATCAAACGTAAAGCCACCAGAGTTAGATGACAGCACCACCCCAACATCACCATCGCTGTTAGGGCTATCGCGGACCTCCATTATAAAAGTGTCCCCATCCAAACTATCTTCGTTGCCTGCGGCCTCGGCCCCAGTGAAGAAAGTCAGAGTCACATCGAAGCTATCGCCGCGACGGGTGGTGATAGCGAGCTTTTCGCTAGTGTCTAAGTTGAGTCTCTTGCTCATCCTTGTAGTAGTTGTGAAATATCAAATCCAGCCCCCACTTGCTCCTCTAAAGTTCCTCTCTCCCCTTTGCGCTGCGCTATGAGCTTGCTCTGCTCTATAGCTTGCTTCTTGACGCGCTCGTCTTTCCTATCGTCCTTTTGCTTCTCTATCTGCGAACGGGCCATCTGATCCGCCCCCTTCTCGGCACTGCGATTCATAATGCGCAACTGCTCAATCTCTTTCTGCATCTCGTGCTTCACCTTCGCGATAGCAATCTCTGCTTCGGTTTCGAGCTGAATCTTCTGTGCATCGAGCTGCGCCGTCATCTGCATCTCTTGCTGCTTGGCTTGTGAAGCAACTAAAGCCGCTTGCTGCGCCTGCTGAGATTGCATCTGCGAGTTCTGCATAGCGATTTCTTGCTGCTTCTTCATGCGCTTCTTGCGCCGTACCATAAGAAGTTGCTCGGCTTGGTTTACGTCTTTCATAGCACGCACCGCCATAGCGTCTTCTAGGTCTAGCTCTTTCTGTGACAAAGCGATTTGGATGTTCTGCTCCAAATACACCCTATCCTTATCCTCCATCTCTCGCTGCACTTGCACCCCGAAGTTGTACATCGGAAGGTCGCTGAAAGAAGACAGCACCCCCATATTGGTTTCGCCGATGGCGTTCTCATACGCTTTGAAGATGACTGACTCTGGGGGGAGGATTTGCAAGCACTTCACTACGTCTTGACAAACCTTCTTGTACAACACCATGGCTGCATTGGTGACGTCGTAAGTGGCGTTGTTGCTCGCTGCGATGGCTTGCTCCCGAACACCCACTAGGGCGTCGCTCTTCGGTGTAGAAGCATCGACCGCTTCGTTAATCCCAGTGGTATCGCGAATCATACGCAAGTAGTGGTTGTACAGCGCAATCAACTCATTGATGTTGCGGATGCTGTTCCCAATCTCTCGTACTGGCGGATTCTGGAATCCCCCCTCTGGGTTCTTACTGCGATAGTAGAACACCCCCGTCTGCTCGTAGATATCGTGGAGCTCCAAAGGCTGCAACTCCCCACCCTTCCCGAGCTGTACGTTCTCCAACCCTTCGATATCGATTACCAACCCATCTGGCTTGGCTTTAGCGATAGCTTGCTGGAGCTTCAAGTGGGTGAGCTGTAGCATATCGGCAAAGCCGACGCAGCTATCCACCATAGACTTAGGCAGTTGGTCGTTGAGGTTGACCGCTACAGCAGAGAAAGAAAGCTTGGCACGAGAGATATCGTGGATGTTTTTAGGTACGTTCGCGGTCCTACCGTAGTTCAAGATGTGGTCGGTACCGAGGATGTACATACCTGAGTACACCGTCTCCACCTCCATTTTATGTGGGGTGCGCTCGTATACACTACCTGTACGCTCCTTGTACTTCATCCCCTCGAAGAAGAACCCCGTATTGCCAAAGCGGTTTTGCTTTTCTTCGAAGTGCATGCAGTCTACAGACTTGAACTCAAAGTCCAAGACCTCCACTGTATACCCCCCGTACTGACTCTTGTCAATTTTAGAAGGGTAGTAGGGGGCTTTCATAGACCTGTTAGAAGAAGCTCGCTTGGCGTTCTTCGTAATCTTCTGCAAGTCTTGTTCTGTAAGCTGGTCCCCCGCCAAGCGCTTTAGCTCTTGCAAAGGTATCTCTCGGACGCAACCCGCGTATACTATGTCGTCGAGGTTGGGGTCGTCAGTGTAGCTGTGTACGAAGTTGACTGGGTCTACATACTCCACCCGAATCCCGTAGTTGCTGTCGTTTGTGCGCTTGACCACGCTCATACCCAAGGCTGCGAGGTCGTTTACGCAGCGACGGAAAGTATTGTCTTCGAAATTATTCCAAGACAAAGTCATATCCGTGGCTACCTGGGCTGCAATCTCTGCGTCAGTCTTGATGTTGGTATCCATCAAGATTTCTGCCTCCTCGATAGTTTCTGGGAGGGTGTCGGGGTCTTCCCCCACCAACACCTCTCCTGTTAGTTCCTTCAGCTTCTGTAGCTGTGGGCGCAACTTAATCTGGTTTTTAATCCTGTTCTTCTCTCGGTTCTTCTCCGAAGAGGAGAGCGGATCTACCGCCTCAAGGTTGGGGTATGGGTTGCGAGAGAGAATCTTATTGACTACGACACGAACGAACTTAGGTAGGATAGGGACAGACGTGAAATCTAAGTTCATCAGACTCCCGTCCCCATTGTTTGGGTCTAGAGCATTTAAGAGCTGCTTGTATATGCTCGTATCTTGTGTTCCGTTAGCGTAGTCCCTATTGCGAGCAAAAATATTCTTCCTACCCCCGTAAGTTGAAGATGTGCTGTCCGTGCTCCCCCACTGGCCCTCTATGGCCTTGGCGTACCTCAACCCATACTCCTTGGAGATTTTCTCCTCGTATGGGGCCAAGGGATCGGGGAAACCACCTGACTGGTCACTCTTATTGTTATACATGTGGGGTCAAGTAATTATTACCCACAAATATAATAAATCAACCCCTCACCTTATACCGCCTGAAGAAGCGCTTCTCATTGAAGTTCGACTCTTTCTTTTTCACCTTCACTTTCTGTGCCGCTAGCAAAGCCAAACCAGAGCTGATGGTCAAGTCAAACTTGGTTCTGTTGCTGATGTCATAACCAATCCAATCCTCTAGGGTGCGGTTGAAATACATACTCCCCACCTCCCCAGTCTCCCTGTTGATGCCTACGTGATCGTGGACGTAAGCCTCTATAGCTTGGGCGTGAGATTGGATTACATCGACAGAGTTAGATGGTATCCCTTTGGTCTTCACGTTGACCTTCGCGCTGGTGCTCATCAGGTGCTTCGGTCTATCCATCAAGTACCCATCATATCCGCGCTGCTCAAAGTACCTAGCTATCCCGTACTTGTTGTTCTCTATCAAAATGGGGTACCCGTAGAAGACCGCCGCCATAAGCACGTCTTCATAAAATATCGAAGCCAAAGGCGGACGGGAAGCGTACTCAAGAACAAACATGTTAGCAGGTACTTCCATATTGAACTTGTTGTACAGATGTAGCGCACCCTTGGATCCGCGCCCATCCACAGTAGCATCGAGATCGTAGCTATCCACCCCGCCACAACCAAGGTGAGGGTGAGGAGCGATTCTCTTCGTTCGGTCATGAGCCTTCTTGTTTCGGAGTTCTACTGGGGGCATCCAAGCTACCTTGAACCTCCCTTTGGGATCTGGTGTAAAGATAACTTCAGTATCCTCTACCCCACCTTTCCAAGTGAACTGCCCCGTAACTACGGGGTTTGGAAATAGGTTGTCGTTGTGCTCTACTTGCTCGTATATCTGACCGATATTAAACAGGCTCCCATCGATACTATCTCGGAAGGCTTCATCAGTGGTAAACGGGAACTGGCGAATGGTTTCGTTTAGCTCCGAGGCGTCGTGCTTTAGGCTCTCCCTTTCGTTCTTCAAGAACGTCTTGGCCCCCATATGAACGTACTCCCCATCGATGCCCTCTACGTGTTGCTCTGGGTCTTCTATTATAGCCCTCCCATAAACATCGAAGAAGCCCTCTAGGGATTCGTAAGCAGGGATAAACAGCCTGTAAAGACCCGACCTAGTCCTCCCATTCTTGTTCCTCTCCTGCGGGTCCGAGTCCCCCCATAAATCTTTGTACTCGCTCCCCCCTTTTGCCATGGGGTTTACGGTGCTTCCGACCATAGCCTTCCCCACGATTTTTCTTCCTACGATCAAACAGGTCCTCTGAATCCTCCAAGCCTCCCTTATGTCGGTGGGTTTTTCCCATTTCCCCGCTTCGTCTAGATACAGCAAGTGTAGTTTCTCTCCGTCGTAGGCGTTGTTCGTGGTGTTCTTCCAGTTGATGACCGTATTCAAGGCGTCCCCCACTGTAGCTGTCTTGTTGTTCTTCGTAATCTTTTTTGAAGGCTCACGGAAAGCTAGCTCCATACGGGGGTTGGTGGTGCCGTCTTGGATAGGCTTGAAGAAGAATGGGTACTTGCGGAACATAGTGACCACCTTCTTCATGAAGATATTCTCCTGTGCGTCTTTACCTGTCTTGCTCTGTATCCCCAGCAGCTTGTCTTTTACTTGGGTAGCTTCGTCAACTATGACTGAGGAACATATGTTTGTATATCCTGATCTACGGCACTTGGTATATAACTGTCCAATACAACGAGGGTCCGCCTCACACGCAGCCAAATGTAAGAATATATCCCTTTGGAAATCAAGGTAGTAGGGGTGGCCGATGTCTAGCACCGACCACTGCAGCATCATGTAGTGACGCCCCGTGATGTATGTAGCGTCACCTCGGTTATAAAACCAAACGCCCTCACGCCTACGGCGAAATTCTTCTTCGATATATGGACGAAACTTTTCTCGAAACTCCCGAGGCATCTCCGCCCACTCATCCATAGAACGAATACGCGATATCTCTTTGGGTAGATCAGCTCTCCGCCAGTGCTGATCCTTGATGGGTAGATTCTGGTAGAGGATGTCTTTGACTTTAGGGGGCTTTGGAAGGACAATGAGAATGCCACCGATTTCGATGTGGTCACCATGCGTGCCGTTGGGACATATCGCCACTGCTTTCTCTTCATAGCCTTTGACATCAACTAAAACGCTCATCTAAAAATCTGTACTGTCCCCTCTATACCTATGGCCCTGCCAGAGTACGAGCTGGCCTTAATCACCCAAGCATACACGCCGTCAGGAACGTAGTGACCCCCGCCGTTGTAGCTCCCGTCCCAACCGTATTCTGGGTCGTCGGTTTGAAAAACTACCCTACCCCACCTGTTGTATATGGTCATAGTCCAATCATTCCAACAGCTAGGGTCAGATTGCTGGGCATAGAAACTATCGTTTACCCCATCGTTGTTTGGGGTAAATACGTTAGGTACAAACACCACCATCTCTTCGCAATCGTCAACCCCTGGCTGGTCGTCACACGGGAGACCTGTATCGCAATCCAACCACAGCTCTTGCACTATGTACTCGTGTAGGGTGTCCAGCAGGTATACATAGGTGGTGTCATAAACGTAGTCTGTGGATAGTATGGTGTCAAGTATATACACATAGGTTGTGTCGTATATATAGTTATCCACCCAGGTTGTATCATATACATACTCAGTCTCGTAGATTGTATCTGTAAGATACTCAGTTAGATAGAGCGTGTCAGAGACGTATATATAGGTCGTGTCGTAGAAGTACCAATTGATAGGTATTGGTATTGTATCGTACTCTACCACGATGACAGTATCTGGGGGAAGCTCAATGTAAACGGTGTCTACGATAACCTCTGGGAGGGGGTCTCCGCAGGGGCCCACTACCACCCAGTTGTCCACCCAGTTTTCGTCGTCATATACTCCATTGCCCGTAGAAGTGCCATCCCCGTTGATGCCTACCTCTGCCCAACCCCCGTCTTCGGCATACATAGTGGGACCATAACTTATCTGCCAAATCACGACTTGTACGCTGAGGTCTAAGCTCAACCAATAGTCTATCCCCCCTTCAAGGTTACAGTACAGTTGAGCTGCGAAAGGACCATCTACGCAATCGTTTTGATAGGGGTTGTACAACGGAAACTCTACTGTATCTCCAGTATAGTATGGGGGATCTATCAGCTCATCATAAAGGTTGGTCCAGTTATTAATGGACTCCATAGTCGTAGCCGAGTACAACCAGCCTGGGTGACTAGAATCATCAGATATAGAGAATCCAGAGGGAAAGTCCCACCCCTGATTCATTGCGTTGCAATCGCTATCTAAAGCTTGGAACCCAAACTGGATTTCAGATACCCCGTATGGACCTGCCGTCCCCCCGCAGTTCTCCGTGTTGTTGAATGCAATCGTTACGCTACCCTCGATTAGGTCTACATCGAGTATCTCTAAGTCACACTGCGAGTACAGTGGAGAGGTAACCCAAAGTAGTATTAGGAATACTTTACATATCCGCATAACTATTTCTTACTGAATTTTTCTGCGAACCCCCCAGTGTAGTCTTTACCCTCAGAGACTTCGCCCCCCAAAGTAAGGTCCTTCATCATCTGCTCCAACTTCTGTCTTTCAACCAAAAGCTCTTTGCAATCTACGGCTGTCTGCTTGATGGATTGCAACTCCGCCTTCCTCGCGCTCCCGTTCACTTCGGAGTCTACAGGCTTCTTAATCTCCTCAATCATATTGTCTATGGCGACCTCCATGCTCCCCATCAACCGCTTCGCTGCATCCAGCGTAGTAAACTTCTTAGATGGCATAGAGCAAGTCCTCTACTCGGGTACGGAAGTAAACCTTATCGTTGGCTTTGAACTCGTAGTCCCTGTTCTCTTTGAACCCGACGGTATCCCCCACAGACAACCCGAGCTCTGCAATCTGATCGCTCATAGCGGCCACTACCCCCGTAGTTCGAGGCTTCTTTTTGAACTCTACGACTTCGAACATAGCCTCTTCTACTTCCTTTTCAAACGATTCCTGTAATATGCTCCACCCCTCTAGCGGGATGAGCTCGTCTGTTCCTTGGGGCTTGTAGGCATAGGCGTGGCTGTTCACAGCTACCTTCGGGTCGAAGCTTACCACATAGTGGTCTTTGTAGTCTGCAAACGGCATCCCCCCGTTTATAACTACGTTGTGGTGGAAATATAACGTGTCCCCAGGTTTTACTGGGGTATCAAACTTCAAGGGGATGTGCTTCACCTCCCCTTCGTTTACTCTGTGCTCAAACTCGTTGAACTTGGTCTCAATCTTCAGCGTGGTATCGGCGAAGTCGATTTCGTCACGGAACTTTTTTGGGAGTTCCACAACGAAGTAATACAGCATATTCATTAGTATCCGCTTGCTCTCACCATATCCGAGCTAGGATTGGTAATCGGAATCAACCTTTCGTGAGGGGTGGGGAGGTGGTACGGTCCTATCATAGCACCGAACTCTGGATGTACATGATATGGCCCTATGTATTCCTCTCCGTTTAGCTTCCTAAACTCCCCCCCAGCAGTGTATAGGTTTTCTTCCATAATTAAAAATTTAAATCGTATTCAAGTATACAGGGCATATCGTCGATGGCCTTCCATAGCACCTGTGCATCGTCTATATCTAGATAGACTAAATATCGCATCTTCCCATAGCGATGCAAGTGGGCTTCGTCAAGCACTATGGCCGCTACCTTACCGCTACCAGCACGCATGCCAACGTAGTAAGCCATGGCATCCTTCGGGTCTCTCCCAATCACAATCTTTCGTATCAACCCTCCCATCAGTTCAGAGATGGGTCAATATCGTTTAATTCATCGAGAATAGGAAGGTACCAAGTCTCAGAATAGAACTCCTCATCCAAATCTATCGGAGCGCTGTAAGAGAAGTGCAAGAAATCTAGAGCCTCCATCAACAGCTCTTCGTTGTCTACGTTCATACTGTAGACAGCTTTGAGCACTGGCTCCCCCATATCATCGCTATCGAGCATTCCCGTCAGCATGATGTTTACCACTTCATGCTCCATGTCGTACTTTTGAGTGATGGCCTCAAGTAAGACATGAAGCTTCTGAACTTCCATCAAGAACTTTTCTCTGTTATTCATGCCGCGAAGTACTGTAAGTAAAAAGAGGATGTTTCGGGACATGTCCCCTCTCCCTCAAAAATACGTAAAAAAGAACCACCTCAAGCGGCTGAGAGAGAACCTGTTATGGTGTCAGAAGCAACACGACTTGTATCAAACGGAGCTATACTTCCTCCTTTGGTGCTATGATTTAGAGTTTTGGACTCTAGACTTTGCATCTAAAGACTACGGTATGTACAAGGATAAGCTTGCCGACAGGATTGTATACCCTATGGTTAGAGAAGGTTATCTATACAAGCACTTCGAGAAGAAGACCTTGTCTGAGTGTCGTGAGGACCACCTCTTTCGAGAAGAGACGAAGTACAACTACAGGGTGAGGTATGCTCTTTCGCAGAAAGGGCGGCTGATGGTACAGCGCTTTTACAACAGACTGGAGTCTTAACTCAAGTCGGTGTACTTGATGGTAACGCGATTCCCGTCACGGAGCTGTTTGGCCACCAAGGGGTAGAGTCGGAAGTATGCACGGGTGGAGTGCCCTATAAACCCGTTCTTCTTTACTTGGTTGTTTTCTTGCGAGTCACCCACGAGGAGACAGCCCGACGTGTCTTCGTCAGTGTTTCCACAATGAATGAGAATATCCGAGAACTCAGCGACGTCACGTACCCACAGCATTCCCAGATGAATATCAGCAAATCGTTTTTGATATCGATGATGAAAGCCACCAAACGTGCGTAGCGTGATGTCATACTCTCCTTCAGGGATTCTAGTCTCCCCTTTGATTTTTTGTTCTCTGAGCTCATCTTCTAAGGTGTAACATAAAAACTCACGATGGTCCCCTGTGATATCGAACAGGAGGCCGTTGGTGCTGTCTTTCTCGCTGCTGAAGCGTAGTACCTCTAGCTGCAAGCTTGGTTCTTTTAAGTTCATTGAATTTCTTTAGTCTGGGGTTGAAGTATCCTTTACTCCCCATCAGCTAGCTACGAAGACCTCTACGCTAACAGAGTTGGTCTTAGGGTCTACAATGATAGACTCTAGATCGTGCAATGCAGCGTCAGTAATCGGGGTGGCAGCATCGTCGTCACACGCGATGCCTTCGTGAGGTACCCCCATCATGTAGCTCTGCCCTGCAGCCAGCAAAATGCTGGTGCTCCCGTCAGCCGCCCCGTCTTCATCGTTAGATATCTGAAGGGAAAGCACGACTTCGTTACTAGAATCTAGGTTCGTTACTCGTATGTACTTGGTGTCTTCTAGATCGATGGCGTTGTCTGCAGTATGCACTGCCGTCTGGAATGTCGCTATGGTGGTATCGTTATTGGCTGGGCACGTCACCACACGGGTGTATGCCTGAGTTACGCTTGAGATACTGAACGTATGCTCACCCCCGCGATTCTTCCCGTTCAGTTCTAGCTCTTCAGTCAGAGATACTGTTAGTGTTGCCATACTACAAATATAATATGATTACCCGCTGCAGGATTCGCAGTCCTCTGGGGAGTCGATGTTACAAGTGATCTCCCCACTCTCAAGTTTCTCTTCTGTCTTCTTCACCCGCTCAGGGTTGAGGAAGCTGATGTCGTCTTCTTCGTTCATGTTACTTCTTTAAGATTCTGAACTTACCACCGCTATTATAGGCACGAATCTCCCCTACACCTTCTCCGAGGCGAGCGGGGATATCTACCTCCCACCAAGTATTGCCTACATCGTCAGTGACTTTGGTGGCATCCAACCCATGCTTCTTCAAAGCTTTCGGGAGGCGGTCGTAACCTTTCATAATGCCTTGAGTGGCTTGCTCACTAGCGTTGATGCGAGATAGGTGCTCACG
>TARA_R100001440_G_scaffold12432_11_pt1 | contig 11593 bp, 11 predicted proteins | sample TARA_R100001440 | Tara Oceans TARA_R100001440 (sample SAMEA2622112) | marine metagenome | biome: marine biome (ENVO:00000447); feature: surface water layer (ENVO:00002042); material: "saline water (ENVO:00002010), including plankton (ENVO:xxxxxxxx)" | depth 5 m
CAAGGTTGGCAGACACAAACGGGAATGCCGCGCCTTCGTACCGATTGGCGCCGTCGGTTTCAGCGGTCAGCATCGATGCAAATTCGGCGGGACCACCGTCCAGGTCGTGGTTGCCGATAACGGACGCCGATACGCCGAGCGCGTTCATGAATGCAATGTCCACGCGGCCGTTGCCCGGCACACCGAGCACATCCGCAAGCGAACTGTCGCTTGCCGCGAAGTAACGCGGGCCGGGAATCACGTTGTCGCCGGAGCTCACCAGCAGGGTGTTGTCTTCCATTCCCCGAAAGGCTTCTACAAGCGCTGAAAAGCGGTCCACTTCGTCGATTGCCCCGGGCGCACCGTCCACGTCGGCGAAATGCAGTAACTGCAGGGTATAGACATCCGACGTATCCTCTTCATCATCGCTGTCACTATCACTGCCACAGCCAGCGAGAGCCAGCAGCGATGCGCCGACGGCAAGAGATAATAGGGTTTTCGTCAGTTTCATCAAAACTCTCCAGCGTGTTTTTAGTAACGACACGCTAGAGAACCAAGACGACAGGGGAATGACAGAACGATAACAGGCTGGTGACACCCATGCGGGCGGGGCGGACGATCAGGACACGAAGGCCGGCCCCGATCGCAAACTCATGCCGCTTAAATCAGACCAATGGCCTTGGCGTGGTGATCCAGGTGCTCCCCTATAAATGATGAAATGAAGAAGTAGCTATGATCATAGCCGTTGCGCATACGCAGCTTGATCGGATGCTCCACCGCTTCACAGGCGGCCGCCAGCGACTCGGGATGCAACTGTTCTTCGAGGAACTGATCGGCCGTTCCCTGATCAATCAGCAGCGGCAGACGCTCTTCTGCGGTCGGCACCAAAAGGGTGGCATCGTAGGCTTCCCAGCTGGCGCTGTCGTCCCCAAGGTAACCGCTAAAGGCTTTTTGCCCCCAGGGGCAGGCCGTGGGATGGCAGATCGGCGCAAAGGCCGACACCGAGGTGTAACGCCCCGGATTGCGCAGTGCAGCCACGAGCGCGCCATGCCCTCCCATTGAATGACCGCTGATCGCCCGCTGATCGGTCACCGGGAAATGCGTTTCGATCAACGCCGGCAGTTCTGTCACCACATAGTCGTACATTCTGTAGTGAGACGCCCAGGGTGCTTCCGTTGCATTAACGTAAAAGCCCGCGCCGCTGCCGAAGTCGTAACTGTCGTCTTCTCCGGGGATATTCACGCCACGTGGGCTGGTGTCCGGGCAGACAATGGCCATACCCAGCTCGGCTGCGCGGCGGTGGGCACCGGCCTTCTGCATGAAGTTTTCATCCGTGCAGGTCAGGCCGGACAGCCAGTAGAGCACGGGCACGTCCTTGTTTTCCGCCTGCGGCGGCAGATAAACAGCGAAATCCATATCGCAGTCGAGCACGTCGGAATGGTGCCGGTAGCGCCGGTGCTCACCACCGGAACTCCGGTTGATAGACAGCAATTCCATGAGAGATGTCTCCGGTAAATAGCGTGTCCGGCAGCGTCTGGTTGCCGCCGGCCAATACCGGACCGGTGTTATTCATCCGGCCCGGGCAGTGTCGGATCAGGCCTCAGTAAATGATGACCGAACGGATGCTCTTGCCCTCGTGCATCAGGTCAAAGGCCTTGTTGATATCATCCAGACCCATGGTGTGGGTGACCATCGGGTCAATCTTGATTTCGCCTTTCATGTAGCGATCAACATAGCCTGGCAGTTCGGTGCGGCCTTTCACGCCACCAAACGCGCTGCCGCGCCAGCTTCTGCCGGTCACCAGCTGGAACGGACGGGTGCTGATTTCTTCGCCGGCACCGGCCACGCCGATAATGACGGATTCGCCCCAGCCCTTGTGGCAGCATTCAAGCGCCGAGCGCATGACATTGACGTTGCCGATACACTCAAATGAGTAATCCACACCGCCGTCGGTCATATCCACCAGCACTTCCTGCACCGGACGATCAAACTGAGTCGGATTCACGAAATCGGTTGCGCCCAGCATGCGGGCCATCTCGAATTTTTCCTCGTTGATATCCACACAGATGATCCGCGAAGCCTTGGCCATCACCGCACCCTGAACCACGCTCAGGCCGATGCCGCCCATACCGAAAATGGCGACGGTAGAGCCCGGCTCTACTTTCGCGGTATTCAGCACGGCACCGATGCCGGTCGTGATACCACAACCCAGCAGGCAGACTTTGTCCAGAGGGGCTTCCTTGCTGACTTTGGCGACCGCAATTTCAGGCATGACCGTGTATTCAGAGAAAGTCGAGGTGCCCATGTAGTGGGTGATCTGCTTGCCATTCATGGAGAAACGCGAGGTTCCATCGGGCATCAACCCTTGCCCCTGGGTGCTGCGAATGGCCTGGCACAGGTTGGTTTTGCCAGACAGGCAGAATTTGCACTGACCGCATTCCGGCGTGTACAGCGGAATCACGTGATCGCCTGGTTTAACGGATGTCACCCCCGGCCCGACTTCCTCGACGATACCGCCGCCTTCATGCCCCAGAATCGCCGGGAAGTTCCCTTCAGGATCTGCACCGGACAGCGTGTAGGCATCCGTGTGGCAAACGCCCGTTGCTACGATCCGAACCAGCACTTCGCCTTGTTTGGGGCCCTGTACATCAATCTCTTCGATTACCAGTGGTTTGCCCGCTTCCCAGGCTACGGCGGCTCTTGATTTCATAATCCTGCTCCAATTTGGTTAGAGGTCAGTCACAGTGATTCGGCAACCGGCGCGACACGCATCACGCCGGCGCTCAAAGAAAAACACCCGCCGCGGCACAGCCGCACGGGCGATCATTGTCAGTCTGTTGTATCGGACAACCGGGCATAGCCGGCAAGCGCGGCGTTCGGGGCTCTAAACAGCCAAACCCGAATCAGCAGGGCGGGCCGGCATCACCGACGAACGCGATCAGTCCGCTTCCGTGACAAAGCGGGGCAACTCCATGTCGCAGCCATTTCGGGCCAGTGCCGTCAATATGGCGGTTCGGGTGACAATCCCTACCAATCGGCCCTCATCAACAACAGGATACACTTTTGGCTTGTCTCGCCCCAGATTCTGGGCAATATCCACCACTGAAACATCCGGTGAAATGGTCAGCGGCGTTTTGAACATCACGTCATCAACCGTTGGATCGCCTTCGCAGTGGTAGTTGGTGACCAGCAGCGAATGGATACAGTCCTGCTCAGATATAAAGCCTATAACATGCCGCTTGTCGTCCACCACCGGCAGGCCGGTGACATGGTGATGCAAGAGCGTTTCCACAACCTTGCCCAGCGGTGTGCCGCAACGCACAGGTTCAATGTGGTTGGACATCACATCGCCTGCAGTGAGTGATCTCATATCTCGTCTCCCGCCTGTTGGGTCTGCGCGTTACTGATTATTCCGGAACCGCTGGATAACCCGCGCTGCAAACTGGCCGACAAAACACTCAGCCATGCTTTAAAACTAGGCAAAGACCAGCCGATAGGGAAATACATTTATCAGATAACGACCATGGCGATGGCCTATAAAGAGACTTCACCATTCACTATCATCAGAATGCACATGTTGTAACTCAAATCCACACAAACTGACACAATATTCGCTTACTACTTATTGCTCCGAAGCCCTTGTATGCCGTACATTTCACCTGCGTTGAGGGACTTCTTCCCAATCGCACCCTGAGTTCTTTCAGGGTGACGCGCGTGGCCTCCACTGCAGCGTCTTTACTACATATTATTTTACTAGGCGTTGAACAGGATCGTTCTCTCGAACTCCTGGGATAGCTAGTTCAACTGGAGGTGTATTATGCGTTTATCTGACCTGACCGTTCGTTTCCGTCGTAACCGTGTGGTTATGCCAGAACATTCGCGCGTTGAAGCTGTTGAGCGTCGTCAGACCCTGAGTCTGGAAGCGCTGAATCGTCCGGCACAGTCCCGTAGCCTGAAGGCTGCTCTGCGCCAGCGCTAATTCAGCGTATAAGAGTAACCAAAACGGAGGAATCTCATTTTGAGTATTCCCGCCCGATAGCCAGCTCGAAGGCATTTGAGCTGGCTATTTTTTTGCCTTCCTTTTCATCTTTTCCCTTATTTCGCCAGAAAACGCCCTGCTTTCATTTGTGCCACCATTTGCCGATCATAATGGTCAGTGCATTCATCTGACCACAGGACATCCGTTATGCAATATCTCCACACTATGGTCCGCGTCAAAGACCTTGATGCCTCCCTGCATTTTTACTGCAATTTGCTGGGGCTGGAAGAAATCAGCCGCAAAGACAGTGAAAAGGGTCGCTTCACGCTGGTGTTTCTTGCTGCACCAGATGACAGACAACGCGCTCTGGACGATCGCGCGCCGATGGTAGAACTGACATACAACTGGGACCCTGAAGACTACGATGGTGGGCGCAACTTTGGCCATCTGGCGTATCGGGTAGACGATCTCTACGCCCTGTGCGACAAACTGCAGGCCGGCGGTGTGACCATTAATCGCCCGCCCCGGGATGGCCATATGGCCTTTGTCCGCTCGCCTGACAACATTTCAATCGAGCTTCTGCAAAAAGGCGATGCCTTACCACCTCAGGCGCCCTGGCAGGATATGGAGAATACCGGCAGCTGGTAATGCAGCGTCAAACCGACGCCATCATCGCCAGACCGGATTTGGCAATCTCATGCAACACCGGCTCGGGCAGGTCATGGCCCATGCCGCTAATCAGTTGAAGCCGGGCATGGGGAACAAGGTATTGCAGCTGCTTAGCCGCTCCCGGGCGCACCAGCGGGTCTGCCGTACCATGAATAATCGTGGTGGGTACGCGAATACGGCGGGTGATTGACGACAAACTGCCGGTCGCGAGAATCGCCCGGGTCTGGCGCAGTATGCCGGCCGGGTGATAGCTGCGCCTGAAATCGGAACGCAGTCGCTCCTGCACCTCCTGCAATGGCGTCGGATGCACCGTGCCCTGGATCGTTTTCCAGAACGCCAGCGAACGATTAACCACCGCCTCTTCGTCGTGTCCTTTTGCACCGACGCCCGCCAGCTTCACAATCAACTGCAACTTGGGCAATTGCAGTCGCGGACTGTTGGTTGACGTCATGATCAGCGTTGCCGAGCGCACGCGGGACGGATGGTCCCCCGCCAGTATCTGACTGATCATGCCACCCATCGACACACCCACGATATGGGCCCGGGTAATATCAAGCCCATCCAGAATTCCGCAGGCGTCTCTTGCCATATCATGCAGGGTGTAGGGTGCGGCCAGCGGCAGACCCAGACGATACCGGGCCATGGCCGCCAGCGGATGACCATTCAGGCGCGCCTTGACCTGACTCGACAGCCCGATATCCCGGTTATCAAACCGGATGACCCGGTAACCGGCATCCGCGTAGGCATTGAGCAACGCCTCCGGCCACAATGTCATCTGCGCGCCGAGGCCCATAATGAAGAGCACCGGTTCACCTTCAGGATTCCCCCGGGTCTCCACAAAAAAGGACAGGCCGTTGACCTGAATCGTTTGGGTCTCAGGGGGATGGCGTTCAACTGCGCTGTTCACGGGTTCTTACTCCTGCCACGGCATGCTCACGTTATGAGCAGATTACGCGATTGTGGGCGATAATCCATATCTTTTCCTGGCAGTTTTCCTGTTACCCGGGTCACGCAGGAATTGAAAGTTGCGGCAATGACCCACAGAAAAATATGCAGCTATCATATTGTTTAGTATCAGTTATTCCTGCATATCGAAAAAAAGAGGTCTATACTTTCCGGGTCTGAATCTGCACGTATTCCCGGTCAGCATCGATGCCGTTACCGATACTCCGGTTCGCACGCCTCTGCAGATCCCACCCCAAATAAGGAGCTCTGGTTTATGGACGCACTATCCAGCGTTATCACTTCCATCAATGGCCTCGTCTGGGGGCCGCCGATGCTGGTACTGATTCTTGGCGTCGGGCTGTTCCTGAGCATCGGCCTCAAGCTGATGCCGATTCTGAAGCTGGGCGCCGGCTTTCGCCTGATGTGGCAAGGGCGCAGCGCCACCGGTTCCGAGAAGGACGGCGAGATCCCCCCTTTTCAGGCCCTGATGACGGCGCTCTCAGCCACAGTCGGCACGGGTAATATTGCCGGCGTCGCCACTGCAGTGTTTCTCGGCGGGCCCGGCGCGCTGTTCTGGATGTGGCTGACAGCGCTGGTGGGCATGGCGACCAAGTATTCCGAAGCCGTGCTGGCAGTGAACTTCCGCGAAGTGGACGAACGAGGCGAATACGTGGGCGGCCCCATGTATTACATCCGTAATGGCCTTGGCTCGAAATGGGCCTGGCTGGGCGCCCTGTTCGCCTTATTTGGTGCAATCGCCGGTTTCGGCATCGGCAACACGGTGCAGGCCAACTCCGTTGCAGATGTGGTGTTGACTAACTTTAACGTGCCCACCTGGCTTACAGGCCTGGTGCTGATGGTGCTGGTCGGCATGGTGCTGATAGGCGGTATCAAGCGTATCGGGCAGGTCGCCAGCGCTCTTGTGCCTTTCATGGCGATTGCCTATCTGGCAATTGGTCTGCTCGTACTGGCCATTAACGCAACGGCCATTCCCGATGCACTGACGCTGGTGTTCAAGCATGCATTCAGCCCGATTGCCGCCCAGGGTGGTTTCGCCGGTGCAGCCGTATGGGCCGCCATACGCTTTGGTGTTGCCCGCGGTATATTCTCGAACGAAGCCGGGCTGGGCTCAGCGCCCATTGCACACGCCGCTGCCCAAACCAAAAACCCGATCAATCAGGGTATGGTGGCGATGCTGGGCACTTTTATTGACACCATCCTCATCTGTTCCATAACCGGGCTGGTCATCATCACCTCGGGGTTGTGGACCGATGGTGAGTCCGGTGCGGCACTGACATCACTTGCATTTGCCGATGCATTGCCCGGTTTTGGCAACTACGTTGTCGCTATCGCGCTTGCGGTGTTCGCCTTCACCACGATTCTGGGATGGTCGTTCTACGGAGAGCGGTGCATCGAGTATCTGTTCGGCGTGAAAGCCATCTGGCCTTACAGGGTGCTGTGGATTATCGCGATTCCTGTCGGCGCCACATCCAATCTCGGGCTGATCTGGCTGATTGCCGATACCCTGAACGCGATGATGGCGATCCCCAACCTGATCGCGCTGGCGCTACTGAGCCCGGTCGTCTTCAGATTGACCCGGGAGCACTTCGCACGTCAGGCCGGTAAGCCGGTATAACAGGAACCGCAGGTGGAACTTTTCGGCAACCTGGGCGACGAAGATCACAGGCGTCACGGTTGCCGGTTATAAGCTAGATTCAATACAGTATTTGGATGTGAGCGGAAGGACCCTCATATTGATACGCAGCGCATGATTCAGCGCACTACCGAGAGCAGGCGCGCCGGACGGGGTCCGGCGTTACACATTGATCAGGAGGATATTCAATGAGTTTACGTTTAGGCGATACTGCACCCGATTTCGAACAGGATTCCAGCGAAGGTAAAATCAGCTTCCATTCATGGCTGGGCGACAGCTGGGGCATTCTTTTTTCACATCCGGCTGACTTCACTCCGGTCTGCACGACCGAACTGGGTCTCACAGCCAAGCTCAAGGACGAATTCAGCAAGCGCAACGTCAAGGCGATTGCACTGAGCGTTGACGACACCGAATCTCACAAGAGCTGGATCAACGATATCAACGAAACCCAGGGTTGCCAGGTTAATTTCCCGATTATCGCGGACGGCGACCGCAAGGTATCGACCCTGTATGACATGATCCATCCCAATGCCGATAACAGCCTCACGGTACGCTCACTGTTCGTAATCGATCCGAACAAGAAAGTACGGCTGATGATCACCTATCCGGCCAGCACCGGGCGCAACTTCAACGAAGTACTGCGCGTCATTGATTCGCTGCAGCTGACTGACGAACACAAGGTCGCGACCCCCGGCAACTGGGAGTCCGGCGGAGACGTGGTGATCGTGCCTTCGCTGCAGGACGAGGACGAGATCAAGCAACGGTTCCCGAAAGGCTACAAAGCGGTTAAACCTTATCTGCGTATGACCCCAGACCCCAAATCCAACTGGAGCGGCAACTGATCGGGTTGCCATTCCTGCAGACTGTTTGGCAGGAATAAAGTAGCGGACATTAAAAAACCCGGCCTGAGCCGGGTTTTTTTTGTATCAGAACATCGGTATTCGGGCTTCAGAAAGCCGGAACAACCGCGCCCTTGTACTTTTCCTTGATGAACGTCTTCACCTTGTCACTGGTCAGTGCAGCCGCCAGTTTCTTCATTGCCGAGCTGTCCTTGTTATCCGGACGCGCTACCAGAATGTTGACGTAAGGCGATTCTGAGCCTTCCAGAACCAGCGCATCTTCAGTCGGGTTCAGACCCGCTTCAAGCGCGTAGTTGGTGTTGATCATCGCCACTGCGACCTGATCCAGCACACGCGGCAGAGTGGCCGCCTCCAGCTCATAGAATTTAATGTCGAGCGGGTTGTCTGCGATATCACGGGGTGTTGCTGTGATCTTGCTTCCGTCTTTCAGCTTGATGATACCGGCCTTTTGCAGCAGCAACAGCGCACGGCCACCATTGGTCGGATCATTTGGAATGGCAATGGTCGCGCCTTCTTCGAGCTCGTCCAGGGATTTCAGTTTGCTGGAGTAAGCGCCAAACGGCTCGACGTGCACACCCGCAACGCTCACCAGATCGGTACCCTTGCCTTCATTGAATGACGTCAGGTACGGCTGGTGCTGGAAGAAGTTTGCGTCCATCCGCTTCTGGGACACCTGAATGTTGGGCTGAACGTAGTCAGTGAACACCTTCACATCCAGCTCAACACCCTGCTCGGCCAGATCAGGTTTGACGAAGTCCAGAATTTCAGCGTGAGGAACAGCGGTTGCTGCAACGCTCAGCTTCTCAGCCGCCTGAGCGGAGAACGAAAATGCGACCAGCGATGCCGCCAGCGTCAGAATCTTGTTCAGTTTCATCGGTTTTCCTCGTGTCATTATTTTGGACAGTCACTGTCGAGGAGTATCACTCCCCGGAACAGCCACTATCGCGTGTCATTTTCTATCGTCATCAGCAATCGTTACTGTTCGCCAGCCTGATGATCAGCGGCGACTGAAGTGCAACACCAACCGGTCGCCCGCCATCTGCAACAACTGCACAAAAATTACCAGTAGTGCCACAGTAATCACCATCACGTCAGTCTGGAATCGCTGATAACCGAAACGTATCGCCAGATCACCCAGACCACCGCCGCCAATTACCCCCGACATAGCCGCGTAGGAAACCAGCGTAATCGCAGTCACCGTAATGCCGGCAATCAGCCCCGGCAATGCTTCCGGCAACAAGGCACCGAAGATCACCTGACGTACCGTGGCCCCCATCGCCTGAGTGGCCTCGATAATGCCCCGATCCACTTCACGCAGCGAGGTTTCAACCAGACGCGCAAAGAAAGGGGCACCACCGGCGACCAGCGGGGGAATAGCGCCCGCCACACCCAGAGAGGTACCAATCATCATCACCGTGACCGGAATCATCACGATCAGCAGAATAATAAACGGCACCGAACGCAGCACATTCACTACGAACGACAGTGCGGCATAGGCCACCGGCTGTTCGAGAAGCTGGCGTTTGCCGGTCAGGAACAACAGCACACCGATCGGCAGACCGAACAGAATACTGAAAAACAGCGATACCGCGACCATGACCAGGGTATCCCAGCTGGCCCAGCCGATTTCCAGCCAATCAACATTACTGAACAGATCAGCCATCATCGCAGCACCTCCACGTGTACATCAGCCGCATCAAGCGCCGCCACCGCGGCTTCCAGATCCCCGCCAACCAGAGACAGTGTGAGCTGGCCATACGGCATATCCTTGATCCGGTCTATCCGACCCGACAGGATGCTGAAATCGACTCCGGTCTGACGGGCAATGCTGCCCAACAGCGGCTTGTAGGTAGACTCGCCCCGAAAGGTCAGATGCAGGATACGGCCTTCTGCGTGGGCAAAGTCTGCCTGCTGCTCGCGCTCATCAATGTGCTCGCTCTCAAACACAAAATCCCGCGTAGTCGGATGCTCAGGGTGCAGAAATACATCCGCTACCGTGCCCATCTCGACAATCTCTCCGGCGTCCATCACGGCCACGCGATCGCAAATCCGGCGCACTACATCCATTTCGTGGGTAATCAGAACAATCGTCAGACCCAGCTCGCGGTTGATATCCGCCAGCAGTCGCAATACCGACTGGGTCGTTTGCGGATCAAGCGCGCTGGTCGCCTCATCGCATAGCAAAATGGTCGGACGGCATGCCAGAGCGCGGGCAATACCAACCCGCTGCTTTTGGCCTCCGGACAACTGGGAGGGGTATTTCTTGGCGTGGTCTTCAAGCCCGACACGCTTGACCAGTTCGGCGACCCGGCTGCGGATCTCCTCGCGGGAGTAGATGCCGGCCAGTTTCATCGGGAACGCGATGTTATCGGCGACTGTTTTGGAGGACAGCAAATTGAAATGCTGGAATATCATGCCGACTTTGCGACGAAACGCCCGCAAGCTGTCAGAGGCGTAGCCTGTGACATCCTCATTATCGACAACAATACGCCCGCCGCTTGGGCGCTCGAGCATATTGATCAACCGTATCAGCGTGGATTTACCCGCACCGGAGTGGCCGACAATGCCAAAGATTTCGCCATTCTGGATGGCCAGATTGGTGGATTTCAGAGCAGGGATCGCCCGCCCTTCCACCTCATAAGCCTTGTGGACCTGATCAAGTTCAATCACGTGGCATCTCTGAAGCTGCAAAAATAAGCGCGCAGTATACAGCAGGCAGCTCCGGAACCCGAATCGGGGCTAGCCGCAATCAGGTTCCGTTTTGTCAGAGAATAATAGCGGAAGCGTGAGCGGCTGGGAGGATGGCGTCAAATCAAGCCTTCCTCCCAACAACTACAGCCAGATACAGCCAGAGCAGCCGGCCTTTTACTCCAGCGGGTGCAGCTTGGTGATATGCAGAATCGGCCCGGTTGGTGCGCCGGTTGGCGAACCACCTTTGGGCTCAAGACTGATGGCCAGCGTACGGGAGACGCTGAGAGCCGCACGGGTTTCCGGCGACAGACGGATTTGCAGCATATCCTTGCCCACCGGAATCACACCCAGCGACATCGGATTGCCATCGCCTTCAGGCACCACCCACAGCTCGTAGTCCTGATTGCCCTCGGCGGGCGTGGCCGCTACCGGTTTCAGCCTGAGCTGACCAGGTTCACCGCTTTCAGCAACCAGCCAGAGCGGATCGGTAATATCTTTTTGCACCACGGCGCCAGACAACAGAGGCTGCCTGGACGGTTCAGGCTGCTGCATCAGCAATACCGCCATCACCATCACTGCTGCTGTCGCCATCAGGCTCCAGCCTGCCCACAGCCAGTTCCACCCGCCAGTGGAGGCCTTGGCTGACGATGTCTCAGGCCACAGCCGTTGTTCGATGCGCGTCCAGACCGATGCCGGCGGCGCCACCGGTGGCACCCGGGAAGCCAGTTCACCCAGCTTGTGTTCCCAGAACCAGACTTCCTGCCGGATCGCCCAGGACTCCATCATCCAGCGCTCAAAGCGTCGGCGGGCCCCGCC
>TARA_R100001440_G_scaffold39688_1_pt1 | contig 11551 bp, 17 predicted proteins | sample TARA_R100001440 | Tara Oceans TARA_R100001440 (sample SAMEA2622112) | marine metagenome | biome: marine biome (ENVO:00000447); feature: surface water layer (ENVO:00002042); material: "saline water (ENVO:00002010), including plankton (ENVO:xxxxxxxx)" | depth 5 m
GCAGATCCTAGAGCTGCTGCAAATATGATGAGTGATATGGCTCCAACTGGTGGCGGTGCACCAGCTGCCCCAACCCCAGCCCCAGCTCCAGCTGCACCTAATACAGGTGGTCCTTTTGGAGGCATTACTGGCGGAGTTGCTGGGATGCTTAGAGAAAGACTCGGCAGTACACGAGGTAGAAGCTCATTTGGTTCTAAATATGGAGATCGGAAAGGTAGAGGTGCCGCAGCAGAAGCAGCTATAGCAAATATAAAACAAAAAACAGGTTCATTACCTGGATTTGGAAGTGCTGGACCTACGGTTAATAGCCCAGGTGGAGGTTCAGGAGGTGCAATAGCAGCAGCCGAAGCAGCGCAAGCATCAGCGGATGCAGCAAATAGTCAAATGGATGCACTTAAAGAAAAACTATCAGGTATAAGAAGTCAATTAGACAGCTTATCTGGAATGATTTAAAATAATAATTATGGCAGGAAAAAAAGTAAAAGCCCCAGCTGGTTTCCACTGGATGAAAAAGGGCTCAGGTTACAATCTTATGAAGCACACAGGTAAATTTAAAGCTCATAAAGGTGCGTCTCTGTACGCAACATTCAATATACAGAAAGTACACAAAGGTGGCAGTAAGAAAAACTAAAAAAGGTTTAGCCTTAAAACGTTGGTTTAAAGAAAAATGGACCGACGAAAAAGGCAATGTTTGCGGTTCTCGTAAAAATAAAAACACCAAAAAGTGTAGACCCTCAAGAAGAGTATCCAGTAAAACAGTAAAAACTTGGGGAGAAATGTCATCCTCTGAAAAAAGCAGAGCTGTTGCTGAAAAAAAGAGGGTTGGTATGGGTAGAAAAACATCACAAATAAGAAGAAAAACCACAAAAGCAAAAAAGAATGTCACTTCCAAAAAACGGCGTCGCTAAAGAAATCCGCTCATATGCGGGTAGTCTATTTATATTTTTGTTCGTAGTAGGTATTATAGTAACACTACTGCAGTTTCCAGTATTAGAATCTAATAAAGAAGTTGTAATGATGCTTATTGGTACCATTGCAGCATCAATACCTATAATAATAAGTAGTATCACTGGTACAAAACCAGATGATGTAACTTCACTTAAAAGCACTATTGAGAAAAAAGAAAATCAAATTGATATTCTTGTAAGTGAAAAAGATAGATTAGAAAAAATGGTTATAGACTTGCAAAAGCAAATGCTTGAAAACCAAGATAATATAATGGATAGGATAATCCTTAAGGCAGCAATGGATTTTGACGATAGGAATTCTAACTGCACATGTAAGAAATAATACGGTATGAAACGAAAATTATCCCGTAAGGCTAAAACAGCTAAAAAGAAAAGAGATCTAAAATACGCAAATTCTAGATCAAGAGAGATTAAAAGAGCTGATAGTCAAAAGAAAAGAAGAGCCGCTAAGAAAAGAGGCAAGAATATTAAAGGTAAAGACTACGATCATAAAGATCAAAAATTTAAATCAATTAAGAAAAACCGCGGTAACGACGGTAAAGGAACTAAAAAAGAAAAAAAATGAGTAAACATACTAAAAGACCCCAGGTTAAAACTATTGGGGAAAAGAATTTTGACGATGAAAAAAGACTTCCCGGCTTTGCTGAAGACATAACTAAAACTAATATTCAAAAAGATGCGCAACAAAGAGATTTCAAAAGCGTTCAACGTAAAGCTTTAAAAGAATCTACATCAAATAACTATGGAACTATGAAAGCACCAAATAATATGGGAGCTCCAAATTTTTATGTAATGAATCCTGGGAGCCCTAATAAAAAAATGGATACACCGGGAGGTTTTTCATATAAAGCATCAAGTACAATGAATAAGCTTGGATTTGTAGATTCAGGAATGAATGAGGGTCATGAAGCTGTAGCTAATTATGGTCATTCTCCTATGCCTTTTGATGATACGAAAAAAAAGAAGGAGACCAAGCCTACTGAATTAGATAACGTAACTGTTAAAGCTCCTAAAAATATAACTATTACAGAGGCTTTTTATACTGATCCATCTGGAAGACCATCTAAAACAACTAAAGAAGGTCATAAAATTATAACTAAAACTGATCCAAACAAATACACACTTATAGATGGCAAACGTAAAAAGGGAAAAATAATATCTCAATCTTTTCCAATTTACGATAGATCATAAAATATTTAAAAAATAAATGCCCTTAGCTAAACGCAAAACAAGAAGAAAGCCACCGGCTCCTTCAAAGAAAAAATCGCTAGGTTACTATGCTAAAGTTAAAAAAGGTGGAGGTACTGGAAAAAAAGCAGGCGGTGGTATGACCGCTAAAGGGGTTGCTAAATATAGAAAAGATAACCCCGGCAGTAAATTAAAGACTGCAGTTACCACACCTCCTTCTAAATTGAAAAAAGGTAGTAAAGCAGCAAAAAGAAGAAAATCTTTTTGTGCACGTTCTAAAAGTTGGACCTCAGAAAGAGGTAGAGCTGCTAGACGTAAGTGGAACTGCTAAAATAAAAAATTAAATCAAATTAAATTAAATGTCACAATTCGGTAAAACAAAGCTAGTTAAAAAGATGCATTTTGATAAAAGTGCACAAGAAAAGCTTTTAACAGGTATAGATAAAATAGCAGAAGCTGTTGGATCAACACTTGGTGCAAGCGGTAGAAATGTAATTATAGAAAATGATTATGGAGATCCGCATGTAACTAAAGATGGTGTAACAGTAGCAAACAATATATTATTACAAGATCCGGTTGAAAATATTGCTGTGTCTATGATGAAACAAGCAGCACAAAAAACCGCATCGATTGCTGGAGATGGTACTACAACTTCAATAGTACTAACAAAAGCAATAATAGATTCATTTTATAAATTAAAAGGTCAAGACTTTTCATTTAGAGATATTAAGTCTGGTATAAATAAATTTGCTAAAGATGTTATAAAATATATAACAGATAAAGCAATACCTGTAGATCTTAACAAGTTGCTAGATGTATCTATTATATCTACAAATAATGATGTTGATTTAGGTACCACTATTGCTCATGCTTTTGAAGCAGCGGGTGATAATGGTATCGTAACTATGGAAACATCTCCGAATAACAATACATATATTGAAAATGTAAACGGTACTAAAGTTGGTAGTACCTGTAAAGTTCCTCATTTTTATACTAATAAAGAAAAAGAACTTTGCGAACTTGAAAACCCTCTCATCTTTATGAGTGTTTCTGACATACCTAATGTTAGAAAAATTCAAGAAATCCTGGAGTATGCAATCAAGTCCAATAGAAGCATGCTCCTTATTGCGCCTTTGGAATCACAGCCACTTACGGCACTTGCAATGAATAAAGCAAAGGGCAATATTAAGGTCAATGTTATAGACCCTCCTAGTTTTGGGCTTAAACGAAAAGATATACTGGAGGACCTTGCATTGCTTGTCGGGGCTACTGTTTTTGATGAGAGCCTGGGGGATTCGATTGATGCGATTACCCCTGACATGTTAGGATCAGCTGACCGTGCTGTTTCCGATAAAGACGGTACTGTACTTGTTGTTTCTGAAAAAAGCAAAGAAGTACAAGATCGAATTGAGTATTTAAAAACTACTCTTGCTAAAGAAGATCATGTTGTTATGACTAAACATTTAACAGATAGAATTGCACTTTTAAGCGGAGGCGTTTCTGTTATAATGGTTGGAGCAGCAACTGAGGTCGAATTAAAAGAAAAGCAAGATAGAGTAGACGATGCAATACATGCGGTTAGAGCTGCAAAAAAAGAAGGTATATTACCAGGTGGAGGTTCAGCATTAGCAAATGCTGCCACAATGAATTGGGAGCATACACTAAACCAAGGTGAATTAAAAGGAGTAAATATACTTCAAGAAGCTCTTATTGCACCATTTACAAAAATACTTACAAATGCTGGGCTTAACCCTAAAGACTATAAATTAGACAAATGGGGTAAAGGCGTAGATGTAACATGTGGATGTCCTAAGAATATGATTAATAAAGGAATAATTGATCCACTTCTGGTTACAAAAACAGCACTTGAAAATGCAATATCTGTTGCCACAACAATATTATCTACAGATTGTGTAATATCAAATGTTAGAGAAGTATGAGAGCAATAGGTAATTATATAATACTTGAAGAAGTATTAGAAAAAATTGTAAAAACTAAAGGTGGTTTAGAATTAGGAGAAAAACATAGAGAAGATATAAGATATAGAAAAGGTATAGTTATGTCTTCTGGCTCTGAAATTATTAAACAAAACGACCAAATATTATTTGATAAAGTTGCAGGTCACGACGTTGAGCATAATAAAAAAATATATAAAGTAATTATGCTAAGAGACGTAATAGCAGTTTTATAATGGATAGATCAGATTTTATTCAAAGAGGTGAGCTTAAAGTAGATTTTTTAAAAAACTATAGGCTTATATCTAGATGGGCATGTAAAAACAATGAACTAAGTATTTCTGATTTAGAATTATTATTTTATTTAGATCCTATTACTTATTTTACTATAAATGATTTTAAAGAAGGCACAATATATTATTCTTGGGATAAAGAAAGGTTTTACAGACTTCAAAGAAACGGTTGGATTGATAAAATTCATATTGGGAAAGGAAGATTTGGAGATCACAATAAATATAGAGTAAGTTATAAAGGTAAATATCTTATAAATAGAATATACAAAATGCTTATAGGTGAAGAATCTATACCAGAGTCTGCTAAAAGAAATAAAATATTAAAAAGAAAAACTTATATAGACAAAGTATATAGTCAAGCTATAAAAAAATTTAACAAAAAAAAATAAAAGAAAATGGCAATTTTAACGATTACACCAACAGTAAATGCTACAACAGGAGAAGTAACTTATACTTCATCTAATCCAGGTAATGGCGACATTATAACAGGTGTTGTACTTAGAGATTTTATGTCTAATGGTCCTGAAAAAAAAGCTGATGGTACATATGAAACGGATGTTGCTAAATTAGTTTTTGACACTAAAATAAGGCCCAATAGCTTTACAGCTGTAATGACAATAACTAAATCAGGAACTGATTATCCTATAATTATGTTAAAAGCTCCGGAAGGATTACAAAATGAATATAAATGGGCTACAGGCGATGTTATTACAGTTAATCCTGTAATTGCTGCACTTATAACTAACGGATAAAAATAAAAAAATGAAAAAACTAAAAGTACATCTTCACGACAATTTACCTGGTATGATGGTTAATTTATCTTCAGGTGATGAAAAAAAATTAATGAAGCCTATTACAAAAAGAGCTAAAGAAGCAGCAAACGGAACTTTATTAAAAAATAAATAATGGCAAGAATCAGTACATATACAATCGATTCCTTAATTGAGGGATCTGATAAGCTTTTGGGTACTGATGCAAATTCTAGTTCCGCATTAGCAACCAAAAATTATACTATAGATAGTCTAAAGGCATATATAACTGGCGACCAAACAACGGCTGTCATACCTGATGTAGTGCCTTTAGGTTTCTTTCTTTCTGTAAACAGAGAAGGTACAGCATTTGAAAAAGCACAAGTTAGAACTTTAGCAGGTTCTGTGTTAACAAATGTTGTTTTAAAAAGCAGCACTGTAAATACAGGTGCTGATATATATTTAAATACACTTGGCACAGGCCAAGTTTTTTTAATTATACGTGATTACAACGATGGCCAGTTTGGTGTAGATTTTGATTTTCAAGCATTTGCAGATAATTCAGCTACATTTACAGGAGTATTAGGTGGTGTTACATATACAGGTACAGTAACATCTTTTAATCCAGGAACACTTACAAGTGATAGCCCTGCTGCAAATGATAGTAAATATGTAACATCTGGTGGTAATAAATTTACTGAATTTTGTTTTAATGTAACTTTAGATTCTGGACAAACATATACAGGAGGTCAAGTTGCTTTTACATCATTTACATTTTTAACAGGAGCACAACAAGTTGAAACACAAATTGTAGGAGGGTTAAAAATTACAAGGGGATTAAATATTGAAGGTGATGTTGTAATAGGTACAGATACACCAGATACTGATCCTCAGTCACTTACGGTACACGGGCCTATAAAAATTAAAGATACTGAAGGAAGTATTGAATTTGGTGATACAGCACCAAATGTTACTTTAACTACAGATGGTACTAATTTAAATATAGGTGGTAACGGTACAAATGTAATATCAAATAGTACTAGATTTACGCAAGACATTGTAAAAGACACAGATACAACTGCTAATAATGGTAGAACTATAATGGGTCAAAACTCATTCACTGCTATTAATACAGATGGTACACGTTCTGTATTATCATCAACAGGTATTTCATTACAAAATTCTTCAGGTGTTCCAACAGGTGCACAAATTGTGCCTGTAGCAGGTAATCCTTCTAGTCTATCAGGACTTACTGATCAAGGCACATTATCACAATTACAAGTCGGCACAGATTATTATGATCTACCAGAATTAACATCAGGAGTTGCAGTAGCACTTCCTGGCCTTTCAGAAGCTTTAGCAGGTCCATCTGGTAATATTACTATGGGAAGATTATTTTATGGTATAAGACAAAGTAACGGTGCTTTATTTCAAGCGGCTACATCACCTGCTAGTTTTTCAGGAATAACAATATCTTCTGGTGCAACAAGTGTTGTATTATCTTCATCAAATCATACAGCTATAAAAACTCTACTTGATGCAACACCTGCAAATCAAGCTTTATATTTTGTAGAAAGTACATATACCACTGCATTTCCATCTGTTGGCGCATTAATTAATGATACTTCAGTTAATATTTATCAAATAGTATCTGAGGTACAAAGTAATTTATCTATAACATTTGGTAAGCAAGGTAATGGTATAATTACAATTAATACAAGTCAGTTTAATGTAAATTCAGAAGTATTTAAATTAAATGATATACCTAATGCTGCTAAGACAAATTTCTTGCAATATGATACATCTACTAAAGCTGTATCTCATTCTGCAATAAATATTACAGCTGCGGCAAATGGTGTTACATATGATTTTGGTGGCAATAATGATGTACCTGTAGCTTCTATAAATTTTGATAATTTACAAATTACAGCTCCCGCAAATGGTCAGGTTGTTTTAAAACAAGGTTATGCTTATGGAGGTGCGTTAACTGCAAATACAACTGTAGAAAACTTTAAGCATTACATATTAGATGCAATATCTGCAGATAAAACAGTAAGCCTACCGGCAGGTACAGCGGGAAGCAGCATAAGATTTACAAACATGTCATCACTTAATTCAGCAGGTGGTTATGTGGCTTCATCTTATTGCTGGACAATAAACCCAAATGGGTCAGAAAAAATAATGAGATCTACATCACTTGTACTAGATGAATCAACAGCTTCATTTGAACTGTTTTATTCAGATGCTACAAATGGTTGGATAGTAAATGGATTAAGCTAATGGGACTAACAATAGATATGCCGGTTGCCGGACTTTTAAGTCCCGCTGGCGCACAAGGTTTTATAATAACCGGAAACACTACTGCTGTAGAAAATGGAATTTATATAATACAAGGGTCAAGTACTTTAACACTTACACTTCCTACAACACCAAGTCAAGGAAGTACAATACTTGTTAAAAATACAGGAACTGGTACTGTAACTGTAAGTTCTGCCGCAAATATAGAAGGTGCTAGTGGTAATGTAACTATGAATACACAACATCAATTTATAAGATTTGTATACATATCTGCATCTTATGGATATTTAAAAGCATAGATAAATGGCAAATTTAACAGAAATAATAGGTGGTCAACCCTTTGAATCAGGTGCGACTGGAAATAAAAAAAATAACCTACTAGATTTTTGGAAAGGAACACAAGCACAATACGATGCACTTAAACAAACAAGTGCAACAACAAGTGGAAACCCATCGAGTGCTGCAACTGTAGATTTTACAGTAACTTCTTCTTCTATATTTAGTGTTGGCCAAACAGTATATGTAACAGGTAGTGGCTCTGGTAATACAACAAGAACAACAGGCACTGTAAACAGTGTACCTGATGCAACAAGTGTTATTGTAGCATTTACTCCTGCTTATACATCAGGAGCTGCTACAGGGTATCAATTAGATCTTTATGATCCTAATACATTTTATATAATTATATAATGCCAATAAACATACAACATGACGCTGCTTCCGCTTTAAAAGTAGGCCATGAAAATGTTTCGGCTGGTTATGTAGGACATGAGCAGGTATATCCTAATACCGTTGAAATAAGTAACTTTAGATTTCCAACTACAAATGCTGGTGTGTTAAGAACAGGAAACGTTCCTGTTGGAGGGGCTGCACTTTCGGATGATTATAATGTAGAAATAACTGGTCCTATAGGAGCAACATTTACATTAGCAGGTATAAATACTGTAAATTCAGGTCAATTTAGTAATCCTTATACCCTAACATCTTCACCATTTCGTTTTGATGTTGTTATAGGTAGTAATAATGTTTGTGATTCCTCCTTTACATCACCGGGTGTAGTTATAACTCCTACAGGAAGCACACAATTAGCTTCAGGTATAAATGCTACACAAGCTATAGGTCAAACTGCAGGTACGGTTTCATCTTCATTTACCCCTTCTGTATCTTTTTCTGTTACAGAAAATAGTAGAGTTTTAACTTACGTAGGTGGATCACCTTTTTTTACAGGAGGATCATCCTGGACAGTTACAGCTACAGTGGGTGTAGATACTACAAAAGTTAGTTACTATACTCTTGGATGGTATAGAGGAAATGGAACTACCAGTACATATGGAACGACTATAGCTAATAATGCTGGCTCTGGTACTTATACTTTTAGTTTAACAGGTGGCACAGCGGGATATGTTAGGTTTCATGTTAATACATATGCTATTTCATCCCCTCCTAATTGTTATACTGCTAGTCCTTTTAAAACATCTACATCAAATTATTATCCATAATGTCTAGAATACAACAGTTGCCTTTAGATACCACTATCACTGGTGGCGATAAACTAGTAGGAACAGATGTTGGTAATAACAATGCTACTAAAGCATACCAAATTGAAACTATTGCTGCATTTTTTGCACAAACAGGAGCGGCTGATCCTCTTAGATCAGGATTACAATATAATTATGCTGGTAAATATACAAATAATACAATTGCTTCAGGTGAATTTAGGTATCAAGTAGACCCTACCGCACCCTCGGCCTTTGGTTGGGCTAATATAACCGGTATAGCTGTTAGCAGATACAATAGAAATTTAGTTGATATAAATCCTATAATAGATTTATTTACAAATCAACTAATAAGACTTACAGATGTTGATACATCTAGTAATAAAAGTTATGCAATATATGAGGTTGGTATTAAAACAGATTTAACAGGTGCATATTTATTAGCATTAACACATAGAGGTAGTGCTGGAACACCGGTTGGTGGAGTAACTTCAATAGCACCATCTGGTTTTACAAATGAAACAACATTTACATTTACGCAAGGTACATTGAGTGACACATGGACAATAAATCATAATTTAGATAGATTCCCAAGTGTTACCGTAGTAGATAATTCCAACAATATAGTAGTTGGCGCCGTAACATATAACAATTCAAACCAAATAGTTATTTCCTTTTCAGAAACAGTAATAGGAAAAGCATATTTAAACTAAAAAAAAATGGCAATAAAATATTTAAACAGTTTAGATTTAAACAAAAATCAGTTACAAAATGCTGTTATACAAACTGCATCTTCTGATCCGTCTTCACCTGTTGCAGGGCAAATATATTATAACACTACAGATAATGTTATAAAGTTTTACAATGGATCAGCTTTTGTAAGTGCTGGTGGTGATTTAACTGCTGTAACAAGTGCAACAACAAATCAACTTACTGTAGCAAATGAAACAGGTCCAGCACCTGCATTAACTGTTGTAACGGGAGCTGTTGCAAATAATGGCACTGCACTTGCCACAGGAGATCAAATATATGATTTTGTAACAACAGGTATTAATGCAAGAATACAAAATGTTACAAACCCAACAGGTGCACAGGATGCAGCAACTAAAGCATATGTTGATAGTGTTGCTACAGGATTATTAGAATATAAAGGAGGATATAATGCTTCAACTAATTCACCCGCATTAACAGGTGGGTCTAACATTGCAAGTGATGCAGGAGATACATATACTGTAACTGCAGATGGTACTTTTATAAGTGAGCAGGTTAGAATTGGTGATTTAATTATAGTTGAAGAAGCAATATCAGCTAGCTCAACTCCTGCACTTTCAAAATTTACAATTGTACAATCTAATGTAGATTTAGCAACTGCTGCCGCTACAGCGGGCGCTGCTGTAAAAGGTATTTCAGGTTATGACTCAAATAACTTTTCTGTATCTAGCGGTTTTGTATCACTCAAAAAGTTTTCAGCTAATATAGGTGATGGTTCTAATACGTCATATACAGTAAATCATGCACTTGGTTCAAGAGATGTAATTGTACAACTATATGACAATTCGTCTTATGATACAGTTATTGCAGATGTGGTAAGAACAGATACAAATAATGTAACAGTCTCATTTACCGCAGCACCATCTACAAATGATATAAGAGTGCTTATACAAAAAATTTAATACATGGGTCTAAAATTTAAGTCACCATTAGAAATTTCCGGGCATAGAGCTATAGAACATAGTGATAATCCTCAGATTCTTATAGTAAAAGTAGTTACAAAAACCGCTGCACATCCTTATTTTGGTGTTGGTAGTACTTTAGGCTACACTATAAATGGTGTTGAAAGTCCTTATCTTGAATTTACTCCAGGTAATACTTATAGATTTGATCAATCTCATAGTTCAAACAGTGGGCATCCTCTTAGATTTTATGAAGATGCTGCTAAAACAACATCATATACAACAGGTGTAACTAATAATGATGCTTCGGCTGTACCAGGAAATTCAGGTGCATATACACAAATTATACCAACATATTCTATACCTCCTGTATTACACTATCAATGTTCCAACCATGGGTATATGGGTAGCTGTACTAAATATGGTACTGGCACTGTAGGTGACACATATTCTATAAATGCTACACAAGATGGTAGTAATGTAGATTTAAATTTAGATGCTGCAAGTGGCACAGATTCAACTGTACAACTAAATGCTGGTAGTAATATAACTCTTACTAGAGATAATGCTAATCAAGTTACAATAGCATCTACGGCATCTGGTGGTATAAGTGGAATTACAATAAAAGAAGAAGGTAGTGCTTTATCTACAGCTGCAACAACTTTAGATTTTGTTGGATCAGGTGTAACTGCTTCAGGCACAGGAGCTACTAAAACAATTACTATAAGCGGAGGTGGTGGAAGCGGAGGCCAAGTAACTACACAAAAAAATATATCAGGAGACGGTACTACACAGGCTACAGATGGATCAAGAACTCAATTTACAATATCATCTACACCTGCTAGTGAAAACAATTTACAAATATATATAGACGGTGTTTACCAATCAAAAAGTGATTTTTCTGTAAGTGGAACAACTGTAACACTAGATG
>TARA_R100001440_G_scaffold71523_1_pt1 | contig 11532 bp, 8 predicted proteins | sample TARA_R100001440 | Tara Oceans TARA_R100001440 (sample SAMEA2622112) | marine metagenome | biome: marine biome (ENVO:00000447); feature: surface water layer (ENVO:00002042); material: "saline water (ENVO:00002010), including plankton (ENVO:xxxxxxxx)" | depth 5 m
GCTCACTCGTGGCATGGGGCGTTCAAGTGCGCCCGCTTCGACCAGTAAGACTTCGCCGCTGGCGAGTTTCACCTGCTCTAACAGGCCCTGCCCTGTTCTTTCGTTTACCAGGGTTTTAACCGCTTGGCGCAGGCCCGCATTGCGGCGCAGGTAGGTGATGCCCTTGAGTGAGGCCACGCCGTGGCAGCGTAATTGCTGGTCTATCAGGTGCGCGGCAAACTCGTCGGTGGTGGGCGTTGTGGTATCGATGTGCGGCGGCAGTACGCGTTCGGTCAGGTCGCAGGTTTTCTGGAAGCCTGTGCGGTCACTGACCATCAGGTCGCCTTGCATGTAGAGCTGCTCGAGGGCTTTTTTGGCGGGTTTCCAGTCCCACCAGCCTGCGCTCTTTGTTCTGTTGGTTTCGAGGTCACGGGAGCGGAGGGGGCCATCGGTGCGTATGCGCGCCAGCAGTTCGCTCATGAGTTGCTTGTCCGGATTTCGGAACCAATGGGTCTGGCCCCTTTTGATGGTCTGTTTGTAGGGTAAGGAGAAGCGGAAATCAGCCATCGGCAGGAAGGCCGCTGCGTGAGCCCAATATTCGAAGATGTCGCCATTCACCAGCAGTTTGTTGGTCATGGCGGGGTCAAACTGGGGCACTCTGGAATACAGCACATGGTGGTGGGCGCGCTCGACAACCGAGATGGTGTCGATCTGGACATAGCCGATGTGATTAATCGCTTGCCGACAACCTGCCAGGCCGCGTCCAAAGGGTTTCGCCTGCAACAAGCCTTGAGCCGAGAGGGCGAGACGACGCAAGCGGGCCAGATCTTGTGGGCGCTTGAGCTCTATCATCGTTGACCCAACCGGTTCATCAAGCCCCCGCCGCCTGCGGCGAAAACCGCTGATCCCAGGTACGCTCAAAGGCCTCAAACAAGCTGTCCGTCGCCAGTGCCAGCAAGCCGATCAGTATGGCGCCTTGTAGTACATAGGCGGTGTTGCCGTTGACCAGCCCTGCAATAACCGGGTCGCCCAGCGTGCGGGCGCCGATGGTGGAGCCGATGGCAGCGGTGGCGATGTTGATGGTGACCGATGTGCGGATGCCAGAGAGGATGATGCGACCCGCCAGTGGGAGCTCGACCCGCACGAGCACTTGCAGGGGTGACATACCCATGCCTTGCGCGGCTTCGCGTACTGCGGGATTGATGCCGTTGAGGCCAACCAGGGTGTTGCGCAGGATGGGCAACAGGCCGTAAAGCACCAGCGCGACCAGCGTGGGCCCTTCGCCAAAGCCGACAACCGGTACCGCCAGCGCCAGCACGGCAACGGGCGGGAAGGTCTGGCCGATGGAGGCGATCTGGCTGACCAGTGGCAGGAAGTCACGCCCTGCTTTGCGGGTTACAAAGATGCCGCCAGCCACTGCTGTAAGGGTGCCGATGGTGGCGGATATCAACACCAGCATCACGTGGTTCTGCAGCAGAAACAGAAAGCTCTCGCGCTGGTAGATCACGCTTTGTTTATCGGGCTGCACCCACTGGAATACGGGTTCCAGCAGGGGCATGGCCAGACACAAGCCGATGAGTGCGGTGATGAGCACTATTGGCGATAACCAGACGCGCATCAGGCACCGCCCTGCATGAGAATCTCCCGACTCAGTACGCCGGTTTCTTCGCCGTTGGTGTTGAATACCGCGACTTGTGGCAGGTCTTGCCAGAGCATGACCGACAGCGCCAGTCGCAGGCTGTCTTCCTCGTTAAGGCCGTCTGCACCCGGTTCGGCGGGGCGTGGCAGTTCGTGGGGTGTCATCAGGTCGCGCACCGGGCGCAGGCCCATCAGTTTGAGGCCCCGGTCCTGTTTGCCAACGAGGTTTTCAACAAAGTCGGACGCTGGCCGGCGCAGGATGTTTTCCGGCGTGTCGTGCTGGATGATGCGCCCCTGATCCATGACCGCAATGCGGGTCGCCAGGCGCAGGGCTTCGTCGATATCGTGGGTGACAAATACGGTGGTCTTGCGCACCTGCCGCTGGATGCGCAGCATTTCGAGCTGCAGGTTTTCGCGGGTGATGGCATCCAGCGCGCCAAAGGGTTCGTCCATCAGCAGGATATTGGGATCGGCCGCCAGTGCCCGCGCGACGCCGACCCGCTGGGCCTGACCGCCGGAGAGCTGATGCGGATACTGGTTGCTGTAGGTTTGCGGATCAAGGTCCAGCAGGGTGAGCAGTTCGTGTACCCGGGCGTCGATTTTCTCCCGTGGCCATTTGAGCAGGTCCGGCACCATGCCGATATTGCGGGCGACGGTCCAGTGGGGGAACAACCCGGTGCCCTGTATCACGTAGCCCATATTGAGGCGCAGCTTCTGGGCATCCATGTCGTTAATATCTTCCCCGTCTACCCGGATATCGCCGCTGCTGTGGGGCAGCAGGCGGTTGATCATCCTCAGCGTGGTGGATTTACCGCAGCCGGAGCTGCCGACCAGCACGCACACTTCGCCGGTTTCGATGGTCAGGTCGATATGATCAACGGCGGTGATATTGCCGAATCGTCGGGTGACACTTTTGAGTTCGATCATCCGGTCTGCTTCCTTTTGCGTCAGGCAGTGGTTTCCCGACTGGCCGGCATGAATTTGAGACTGGCGCCCAGCATCGAGAACAGGGCATCGGCCGCGAGCGCCAGCAAAATTGTCGGCAACGCGCCCAGCAATACCAGGTCCATCGCAGCCTGGCCCAGCCCCTGAAAGATAAAGGTGCCGAAACCGCCGGCGCCGATCAATGCGGCAACTGCCGTAAGCCCGATGGCCTGAATGGTGGTAATGCGCACGCCTTCAATAATCACCGGCAAAGCCAGCGGTAATTTGACCCGCATGAACAGCTGGCGCTCGGTCATGCCCATGCCCCGCCCTGCGTCTACCACCGACTCGGGCACTTCGGTGAGCGCGACAAAGGTATTGCGCACCATTGGCAGCAGGCTGTAAGCGATCAATGCGAGCACAGCGGGTGCCCAGCCGATACCGTGAATGCCCAGCGTTTTCAGAACCGGGAAGGCTGCGGTCAAGGCGCTCAGGGGTGCAATGAGCAGTCCGAACAGTGCCAGGCTGGGAATGGTCTGCAGAAAGCTCACCATCCCCAGCACCGGCCGTTGCCAGGCGGGACGGCGAATCATGGAAACCGCCAGCCACAGTGCGAATAGCAGGCTTATGCCCACGGCCCCACCGGCCAGCGCCAGATGGATGCGCAGGGCTTTCCAGAATTCGTCTGGTCGGGTATTGAATTCCCGCACCAGCGACAGGCTTTCAAGTCCGTCGTCGCGGAACGTCACCAGCCAGGCGCCCAGTACCAGTAACCACATGGCGGTTTGCAGGCCGCGGGCGGTTTTCAGCCGGCCAAAGACTTCCACCAGCATCAGCGACAACAGAAAGAGCAGCGTCCAGAAACCCGCCCCAACAGACGAGCGGGCATAAGGCGCATCGGCCGGAAGGTGGCGGGCGGGAGTTCAAGCAGCAAAGGCAGTGTGGCCAACCCAAGGCCCAACAGGCCCGCCAGCACATAGAACCGGCCCCGGAAGGGCGAAACGCTGAGGATGGCGACGCACAGCAGGCCAAAGGTCAGCAGCGCAGCGTTCATTCCACCTATAGCACCGGCAAGACCGTAACCGGTGCCGGGCACAATGCGGTTTGGCTGGATGACACCAAAATCCAGCCACCACACCAAAGCAATGGCGATCACACTGAGAAGCGGGATGACCTTGTTTGGCATCACCGTATTGCGGATCACCTTTCTGCGTATCGCCTTTCCAGGCCAGGCAAACTTGCGGGGCAAACTTTAATCCTGAGCGACGCTATCCAGGAATTTTTTGGCCACTTGCGCTGCAGGGGCCCCGTTCACGGCCACTTCGCCGTTAAGGCGCTGCAGGGTTTCCAGATCAAGCGCCTCGAACACCGGTTTCAACAGGTCCTTGATCTCGGGATAGGCCTTGAGCACGGATTCGCGAATGATCGGTGCTGGCTGATAAACCGGCTGAACGCCGCGGGTATCTTCCATTACCTTGAGATCCAGTGCGTTGAGCCCGCCGTCGGTGCCGTAGGTCATGGCGCCATTGACGTCGTTATTGTTGAGGGCCGCTGCGCGCAGGGTAGCCGCTGTGTTGCCGCCGGAGAGAGTCAGCAGCTGGCCGGAGTTGAGTTTGAAGCCGTAGGCTTCCTGAAACGCCGGCAGCGCGCTGGCTGATTCAACAAATTCTGAACTGGCCGCAAACTTGAAATCGCCGCCGTCGTTGATGTACTTGGCCAGATCATCCAGCGTATTCAGATTGTGTTCCCGCGCCAGATCGCCACGGACGCTCATCGCCCAGGTGTTGTTGGCATCGGCCGGCGTCAGCCAGACGATCTTGTTGGCATCGTAATCAAGCTCGGCTGCGCGTTCGTAGGCTTTGCCTGCATCTTTCCATACCGGGCTGTCGGCTTCGTCAAAGAAAAAGGCCGCGTTGCCGGTGTATTCCGGATAGATATCAATTTCGCCCGCTGTAATGGCATTGCGCACAATACTGGTGCCACCCAGCTGGATTTTGTTCTCAACCGGGATGCCGGCGCCCTCCAGCCGTTGCAGAATCATCTGCCCCAGCACCGAGCCTTCCGTATCAATTTTCGATGAGACCACCACAGGGTCTGCAGCCAGTGCAGGCACGGTGAGTGTCATCAGCAAAACAGGGATAAACCGGCGGATGTGCGAAAGAAGGTTCACGACCACTCCTTTGAATATTTGAAAACGGGCAAGTTGAGGCATTGGTGCAATCGTTGCATTCAACTCACTTCAGGGCAACCAGATGCGGGAAGGCCCGGGCGTTGAATTGAGTTTATGCGACAGCTATACGAAGGCAAGTTCATTTGGGACGACTGTCCTGGGGTTTTAACCACGATTCTCGTTAAATTTCGCCGAAGCAGATGACTCATGATACCGCCCTTGTAGCCGAAAACCTTTTGCTACGCACCTGTAGCGGAAGCTTCAGCTTTCGAGCAGCGCGCAGAGCTGCCAGAGGCTACAGACTATTCAGGAGCCTTGCGGCTCCACCAAAGCTGAAGCTTCGGCTACAGGAGCTGTCGCAACCCGGCACAGATGTTGTTCCTCTGTGCGGTGACGAACCAAACGTTAACCTTTTCCGAGAAACAATTGGATCGATTCTCTGTCCAAGGTGTAGTGACTGAACTAAGCTGAAATTAGAGTCGTAAATTAGAACATCCGCCTGACCGGGGTTCCGACACCGGCGAATTCCGTGCAGGACGGGCCCAACTCCCACTCATCCAATAATAATTGGAACGCCGGTGATCAGGCGATCCTGATTGAAGCGCATCGAGGAATTTTGAACGTGTAATCTGGCATATCACAATGCGAGCGAGGGGCGACTATGAGCATACTGCAGCATTTCAAGAACCGGTATGATTCCACTCAGGAAGAAGAATGCTCTCTTGAGGAATACTTGGAGATCTGCAAGCAAGATTCATCGGCCTATGCCACTGCGGCCGAGCGGATGTTAATGGCCATCGGCGAGCCGGAACTGATTGATACATCCCGCGATTCACGCCAGTCCCGTATTTTTTCCAACAAAGTCATCAAGCGTTATCCCGAATTTTCCGAGTTCTACGGCATGGAAGAAGCCGTGGAAAACATCGTCTCCTTCTTCCGCCACGCGGCCCAGGGCCTCGAAGAAAAGAAACAGATCCTCTACTTGCTGGGCCCGGTCGGCGGCGGTAAGTCATCCCTTGCCGAAAAGCTCAAGTACCTCATGCAGAAGGTGCCCTTTTACGCCATCAAGGGTTCGCCGGTAAATGAGTCGCCGCTGGGTCTGTTTGACCCGGGTGAAGACGGTGCCATTCTGCTGGAGGAATACGGCATTCCCACCCGTTACCTCAAGCCCATCATGTCACCCTGGGCGGTGAAACGGCTGCATGAATACGGCGGCGATATCAGCCAGTTCCGTGTGGTGAAGCGCTATCCCTCGGTGCTTGATCAGATCGGCATATCCAAGACTGAACCCGGCGACGACAACAACCAGGATATTTCTGCCCTGGTGGGCAAGGTCAATATCCGCATGCTGGAAGAGTATTCCCAGGATGATCCGGATGCCTACAGTTTCTCCGGCGGGCTGAGCAAGGCGAATCAGGGCCTGATGGAGTTTGTCGAGATGTTCAAGGCGCCAATTAAGGTGCTGCATCCATTACTGACCGCCACTCAGGAAGGTAACTACAACACCACCGAAGGCATGGGTTCGGTGCCGTTTGACGGCGTGATTCTGGCCCACTCCAACGAGTCGGAATGGCAGACATTCCGCAACAACAAGCACAACGAGGCATTCCTCGACCGGGTGTATATCGTCAAGGTGCCTTATTGTTTGAGGGTCAGTGAAGAAATCGATATCTACCGCAAGCTGCTGAAGCACAGCTCGCTGCACGGCGCCCCCTGCGCACCGGATACGCTGGACATGCTGTCGCAGTTCTCGATTCTGTCGCGGCTGAAAGAGCCGGAGAACTCCAGCATCTTCTCCAAGATGCGGGTCTACGACGGTCAGAACATCAAGGATACCGACCCCAAAGCCAAGTCGATTCAGGAATACCGGGATTCCGCCGGCGTGAACGAAGGGATGGACGGGCTCTCGACCCGCTTTGCGTTCAAGATCCTGTCCAAGGTATTCAACTTCGATACCACCGAAGTGGCCGCCAACCCGGTGCACCTGCTGTATGTGCTGGAAAAGCAGATTGAACAGGAGCAATACCCCGCCGAGGTTCAGGAGCGCTACCTGCGTTTCATCAAGGAGTATCTGGCGCCCCACTACGTCGAGTTTATCGGCAAGGAAATCCAGACCGCGTATCTCGAAAGCTACAGCGAGTACGGCCAGAACCTGTTCGATCGATACGTCACCTATGCCGACTTCTGGATTCAGGATCAGGAATACCGCGACCCTGAAACCGGCGAGATTCTCAACCGCTCGGCTATCAATGACGAGCTGGAGAAAATCGAGAAGCCGGCCGGCATCAGCAATCCCAAGGATTTCCGTAACGAGGTGGTCAACTTCGTCCTGCGGGCACGGGCCAACAACCAGGGGCAAAACCCCTCATGGCTCAGCTACGAGAAACTGCGCAGCGTGATCGAGAAGAAGATGTTCTCGAACACCGAAGACCTGCTGCCGGTGATCTCGTTCAACCCGAAGGCCTCGCAGGAAGACCAGAACAAGCACAAGCAGTTCGTCGAGCGGATGGTTGATCGCGGCTACACCGAAAAGCAGGTGCGCCTGCTGGCCGAGTGGTATCTGCGGGTCAGGAAGTCCCAGTAACGGCTCACGATTCAGTGCAGGTTTATCTGGATCGACTACTTAAAACCGGGGTGATGATCACCCGGTTTAACTTCGGACGTCCGGGGTGTTCATGAGCATGTGAGGTGCAGGCCGCGCAGCAACCCACGCAGCCAATCACAGGCCCGGAACAACCCCCACTACATCGGGGTTTCGTATGGGGATGACGCATATCATTGATCGCCGTCTCAACGGCAAAAATAAAAGCACCGTGAATCGCGAACGCTTTTTGCGGCGCTACCGTCATCACATCAAGAAAGCCGTATCAGAGGCTGTTCAGAAACGCTCCATCACCGATATTGAGCGGGGCGAAAGTGTAAGTATTCCGTCGCGGGATATTCAGGAGCCGATTTTTCACCATGGTTCCGGCGGCAACCGCGAAATGGTGCATCCGGGCAACAAGGACTTTGTCACTGGCGATACCCTGCCGAAACCCCAGGGCGGCGAAGGGGGCCAGGGTCAGGGAAAAGCCAGCCCCGATGGCGAAGGCATGGACGAGTTCGCCTTCCAGATCACCCAGGAAGAATTTCTCGATTTTCTGTTCGATGACCTCGAGCTGCCCAACCTTGCCCGCAAGAAGCTGAAAGATACCGAATCGTTCAAATACCAGCGGGCCGGGTTCTCGTCCCAGGGGATTCCCGCCAAGCTGGATGTGGTGCGCTCGCTGCGGGGTGCTCACGCCCGCAGGCTGGGGTTGGGCGGTGCCCGCAAACGCAAGATCCGCGAACTGGAAGCCCAGCTTGCCGAACTCAAAGCGCTGCCGGAAGAGACGGACCCTGCATTCAGCCACAAGGATCAGATTGCCGCGCTGGAGTCTGAAATCGACCGGCTGAAAAACAACATTCGCCGCATTCCATGGATCGATGAAATCGACCTGCGTTATCGCCAGCACATCAAGAAACCCCAGCCGGCTACCAGCGCGGTGATGTTCTGCCTGATGGACGTTTCCGGCTCGATGACCCAGGTGCACAAGGACATCGCCAAGCGTTTTTTCATTCTGCTGTACCTGTTCCTGAAGAAGAACTACAAGCGGATTGAGGTGGTGTTTATTCGCCACCACACCAGCGCCAAGGAAGTGGACGAGGAAGAGTTCTTCTACTCCCGCGAAACAGGCGGCACGATTGTCTCCAGCGCGCTCAAACTGATGAAGCAGATTGTGGATGCCCGCTATTCGCCGTCGGAATGGAATATCTATGCCGCACAGGCATCGGACGGCGATAACTGGAACGATGACTCACCCATCTGCAGCAAGATTCTTGCGGAGCAGATATTGCCGCTGGTGCAGTATTACTCCTATGTGGAGATTACGCCGCAGGATCACCAGATGCTGTGGTACGAGTACGAGAAGATTCTCGCCCAGGACCCGAACAGCTTTGCCATGCAGCAGATTTCGGACCCCAGTGATATCTATCCGGTGTTCCGCCAGTTGTTTGAGAGGAAAGCCGCATGACCAACGATACTATCGACAAGCCCACCACTCAGACCGAGCCGATCTCAACCGGATCGGAATGGACCTTTGATCTTATCCGCCGCTATCAGGAGGAGATCGCCAAATGCGCGGAAGAGTTCGGGCTGGACACCTACCCCAACCAGATCGAGGTCATCAGTTCCGAGCAGATGATGGATGCCTACAGCTCGGTCGGCATGCCGGTCGGCTATAACCACTGGTCGTTCGGCAAGCAGTTTCTCAATACGTCCAAAGGCTACCAGCGCGGGCAGATGGGCCTTGCCTACGAGATCGTCATCAACTCCAACCCCTGCATCGCTTACCTGATGGAGGAAAACACCCTGCCGATGCAGGCGCTGGTGATCGCCCATGCCTCCTACGGCCACAACTCCTTCTTTAAGGGCAATTACCTGTTCCGCACCTGGACCGATGCCAGCGCGATCATCGATTATCTGGTGTTCGCGCGGAACTTCATTGCCGAGTGTGAGGAGCGCCACGGGGTGGATGCGGTGGAATCCATCCTCGATTCCTGTCATGCGTTGATGAACTACGGCGTTGATCGCTACAAGCGCCCTTCCCCGATTTCAGCCGCAGAAGAACAGCGGCGCCAGAAAGACCGCGAGGAATACCTGCAACGCCAGCTCAACGATCTGTGGCGCACGATCCCCCGCAATGAAGCTGATGACGACGCCCGTTCCCGCATGCGGGAGCGCTACCCTGATGAGCCGCAGGAAAACCTGCTCTACTTCATCGAGAAAAATGCGCCCTTGCTGGAAACCTGGCAACGGGAAATCATCCGCATCGTGCGCAAGCTCGCCCAGTATTTTTATCCCCAACGCCAGACCCAGGTCATGAACGAAGGCTGGGCCAGTTTCTGGCATTACACCCTGATTCACCGGCTGTATGAGAAGAAACTGGTAACAGACGGTTTTATGCTCGAGCTGCTGCAAAGCCATACCGCAGTCATCTACCAGCCGCCCTTCAACAGCCCCTGGTATTCGGGCATTAACCCGTACACGCTGGGTTTTTCGATCTACACTGACCTGCGCCGGATCTGCGAAAGCCCGACCGATGAAGACCGGGAATGGTTCCCGGATTATGCCGGCACTGACTGGATCGAAACCCTGCATTTCGCCATGAAGAACTTCAAGGACGAGAGCTTTATTCTGCAGTTCCTGTCGCCCAAGGTCATGCGCGACCTGAAGCTGTTTGCGATCCGCGATAACGAGGACGAAGACGTCTACCGGGTAACCGCCATTCACAACGATCCGGGCTATCGGGAATTGCGGGAAAAACTCGCTCGGCAGTACAACCTCAGCTTCCGCGAACCCAACATTCAGGTGTGGAACGTGGATGTGCGGGGCGATCGCTCACTGACCCTGCGTCACGTGCCGGTGGACAATGTGCCGATGGGCGACAGCACCCACGAAGTCCTGCGTCACGTTCACCGTCTGTGGGGCTTCAACGTGCATCTCGAAAGCGTGGATGACGGCACCGTGGTGGAAGAATTTCACTGTCCGGTTCAGCCAATTGACGGTGAATAAATCAGGCTTGGCCGTCACCGGGTTACGATTTTTCTTCTAAACTGCGATGAGCTTTTCATAACAACAATAACCGACAGGACAGACTTCCATGTCATCTTCACAACAGCACGTCTGCGTTATCGGCGCAGGCCCGAGCGGGCTCACTGCGGCCAAAAACTGCATTGAATCCGGCATTCCCGTTACCGTGTTTGAAAAGAACGACAAGGTGGGCGGCAACTGGGTGTTCAATTCCAGCACCGGCCATTCAAGCGTTTACGAAAACACCCATATCATCAGCTCGAAAGTCTGGTCTGAATACGAAGACTTTCCTATGCCGGCAGACTATCCCGCCTACCCGAACCACAAGCAATTACAGGCCTATTTCGAAAGCTACGCGCGGCACTTCGGTGTGATGGACAATATCCGGTTCGGTCACACCGTAAAGCAGGTCACCCGCACAGAAGAGGGCCAGTGGGAGGTGCAGTACACCGACGAACAAGGCAAGGACGGAACAGCCAGCTTCAGCCATCTTATGGTCGCCAACGGCCATCACTGGAACCCCAAGTATCCCGAATACCCCGGCGAATTCACCGGCACTTTCATGCACTCTCACGACTTCAAGGGCGTGGATGACAGCTGGCGTGGCAAGCGGGTGCTGGTGATCGGCGCGGGCAATTCGGCATGTGATGTGGCGGTGGAAGCGGCCCGTTTGGCCGACAAGGTTGCCCTTAGCGTCCGCAGCCCCCAATGGTTTCTGCCCAAGTTCATGTTCGGCATGCCGTCCGATGTGCTAAGCGCACGCAACTCATGGCTGCCGGGCAAAGTGCGCCAATTCCTGTTCACCCACCTGCTGCGGTTGCTGCAGGGCGACTATGCAAAAGCCTACGGGTTGCCCAAGCCCACAACGCCGGTTTTGAGCCATCACCCGTCGCTCAATTCGGACCTGCTGGACTTTATTCGTCATGGCCGGGTAAAACCGCGACCGGCCATTCAGGCTCTCAACGGCCAATCTGTAGAGTTTACTGACGGTCGAACGGAAGCGTTCGACATGATTGTCGCCTGCACCGGGTTCTGGATTTCCTTTCCGTTTTTTGACCCGGCGCTCATTGATTTTCAGCATGCCGAGCGGGTGCCGCTGTATCGCAAGATGATGCACGCGGATTACGACAACCTGTATTTTATCGGTCTGTTTCAGCCGCTCGGTTGCATCTGGCCGCTGGCAGACTATCAGGCGAAGCTCGCCTGTCAG
>TARA_R100001440_G_scaffold26791_5_pt1 | contig 11453 bp, 10 predicted proteins | sample TARA_R100001440 | Tara Oceans TARA_R100001440 (sample SAMEA2622112) | marine metagenome | biome: marine biome (ENVO:00000447); feature: surface water layer (ENVO:00002042); material: "saline water (ENVO:00002010), including plankton (ENVO:xxxxxxxx)" | depth 5 m
GCTGATCTGAATCTTCGCTTATGCCACAGCTGCAAGCTGAGCTGCTCACTGGATCAGTCTCCAGATAGCTGCCCTCGTTGTGGAGCCAGACTCCATCACCGCAAACCCAACGCGCTGTCCCGCACCTGGGCACTGATGATTGCTGCGCTGGTGCTCTATATTCCAGCTAACCTGCTGCCCATCATGCACACCAGCTCTCTTTATAAAGAGTCATCGCCCACCATACTGGGAAGCGTCGTGCAGCTCTGGCGGGGCGGCTCCTGGGACATTGCCGCCATCATATTCATTGCCAGCATTGGCGTACCGGTCACCAAGTTTCTGGTATTGACGCTCCTGCTGGTCACCGTCCAGACACGTCGCAATCTGGCGTCCTGTCGGGACCGGACCCGTCTGTTCCGTGGGCTTGAGCTGATAGGCTACTGGTCTATGCTCGATGTATTCGTGGCCGGACTGCTAAGCGCTCTGGTCCAGTTTGGCGTATTTGGCGTTATTGAGCCCCGGCTTGGTATTCTCTTCTTCGGTATAGTGGTCGTATTAACAATGCTGGCGACACTATCCTTTGATCCACGATTGATATGGGATAACAATCACGACCATGAATGATGGCCGAACGAACAACCAGGCAGGTGATGCCGATATCCGCACCCGACGCTGGGGACTTTCGCTGGTCTGGCTGGTGCCCATTGTCGCGGTGCTGATTGGGCTGTCCATGCTGTACCAGTCCTGGCAGCAGTCCGGCCCCACCATCAAAATCACATTCCAGACCGCCGGCAGCCTGACCGCAGAAAAATCGCCAATCAAGTATCGCAACGTGGTGATTGGCGAAGTCACCGACGTCACACTCAGCAAGGATCACAAAAACGTCATTGTCACCGCTGAACTGAACCGCGAGGCGGCATCGTTTACCCGGGAAGATTCCCGCTACTGGGTCGTGCGACCGCGCGTCGGCGCCGAAGGGGTCTCCGGCCTCGATACCCTGCTTTCCGGTGATTTTATTGCTGCGGATCCTGGCACATCATCCAAGCGCTCGGAGACGTTCAGCGGTCTTGAGTCTCCGCCACCGGTCACCTACGGCGAGCCCGGCACCCGGTTTCGGCTGAAAGCCCGCAACCTTGGCTCGCTGGATATCGGATCCCCTGTCTACTTCAGAAAGGTGCGGGTGGGCCAGGTCGTCTCATTCAAGCTCGATGAATCCGGTGACGGCGTAAATCTCGATATTTTCGTCAACGCGCCCAACGACAAGTTCGTCACGTCGGATACCCGGTTCTGGAATGCCAGCGGCATCAAGGTCGGCGTCAACGCCAACGGACTTGAAGTGAACTCTGAATCGCTACTATCAGTGCTCTCCGGAGGTGTCGCCTTTGGCTCCCCCCCGAAATCCGACGACACACCGGCTGACCCGGTGGTTACGAGCGACAACCAGTTTCAGTTATTTGATGATCAGGACACCGCATTTGCCCCTGGAAAAGGACCTTCACAGGCTATCAGCATGCGGTTTGATCAGTCGCTAAGAGGCCTGAGCAGTGACGCACCAGTGTATTTCATGGGTAAGAAAATCGGCGAAGTGAGTACGGTTTCACTGGATTACGACGAACAGAACAGAACCTTCCCCGTCATTGTGGAAGCCGATGTGTATCCGCGACTGATGGGCAAAGCCTATCGCAAACTGACCCAGTCGCAATCAGGCAAGAACAGCCAGAAAGACGCCGTTCTGATGATGTTCGACCAGTTTGTTAAACAAGGCCTGAAGGCAGAGGCACGCAAAAGTAACCTGCTAACCGGCCAACTGCATATAGCACTCGAGTTTCACCCGGACGACGCATCAGAAACCGTCCGGATGGACACCAGTGGCAAGGTGGCGGTGATTCCCACCCGCGCCACCAGTCTCGACAAGCTGCAAGATCAGCTCGCTGACCTGGTTGAGCGATTCAGCGCTATTCCGTTTGAGAGCATGGCCGCCAACCTTGACGGCAGTCTGGCCGAACTCAAGAAGACATTAGCCAGCGTCAACAATGACGTGCTGCCTTCAACCCGCACAACGCTGGAAGGCATCGATGAACTGATGTCCCAGATGAAAACCACCTTGCAAACAGCGACCGACAGCTTTGCTTACGACTCGCCCGAGCGTCAGCGCATTGGCCAGGCGCTCGATGAGCTGGAACGTATGTCCCGCTCGGTTCGCGAACTGTCTGACTATCTGCGCCGGCACCCGGAAGCGCTGATTCGAGGCCGGCCAGAGCAAGACTCGACAGGAGTAACCCGATGACAGCGGCAAATCCAAACGGCCTCTATCGCGCAGCCTGTGCCGCCTTCGCCGCTGCACTGCTATCGATAATGGCAGGCTGCAGTAGCAGCCCGCAACTGCACTATCACACACTGGTACCGTTGCCTCAGACTTCTACGGAAAGGGATACCGGCAACGGGATATCGATCGACAATGTGAGCGTGCCGCCACAGGTCGACCGCAGCGAACTGGTCATACGCCGGGATGTTAGCGGCCTTGTTGTGCTGGAATCCGAGTGGTGGGGAGCGCCGCTGGCAGACGAAATCCGTAGCGCACTGGCGACCCGGTTCTCCAGAGCGGGTAACCAAACGACCTCCATGAGCGTTTCGGTTACCGTCACCCGGTTCGATTCGGTGCCCGGGCAATACGCCTGGCTCGACGCCCGCTATCTGCTTATCGATCACGAAACCGAAGGAGGTTCCCGCCTGACGTGCAATACCCGCTTACGAAAAGCGGCACCGGACGGCATAGACCCGCTGGTAAAAGCCCATCAGGACAATATCCAACAGCTTGCCGATCACATCATTGCTGCGGCGGGCCGGCTGCAAGCCGAAGGTGCGACAGCGCCCTGCCCTTAACCGCTAAATCTGACAGGGTGTGAAGCTGGACAGCTGCCGATGCCCGGCAGCTTCAGACTCACTGAGTCGCCGCTTCCGCGAACTTGCCAAGCGCACCGTCTATCTTTTTGAGCACGGCATCGCAGCCCTCAATAGCGTGGCGCTTGCGCAAAAACTCGGGATCGTTATACCCCAGCCAGACCTGCCCGTCAGCGTCTTCCCAGATCAGCGCTTTTTGCGGCAAATCAATGGCGACACTTTGTTCGCACTGCATCAGTGGCGTGCCGACTTTCGGGTTACCGAAAATCACCAGTTCCGTCGGCCGCAAATCCAGGCCGGCTTTTTTGGCGCCTTCAGTATGATTCACACGCGTAAAGACCGTCATTCCCTTCTGGTTGAGAACTGTCTCCAGCTTGTCAGCCGTCTCTTTAACACTGTGCTGACTCTTGACCGTCACCAGGCCTGCGGCGGCCAGTGTTAGCGGTGAAACGAGGAATAGAACGGTAAATACGAGCAGATGTTGACGCATGGGGATCCTTCCTGAAGACAGAGTTGATGTGTTGCTAAAGCGTAGTTGAAGCTCCAGAGGTCTCAAGCCACAGGGAATTCAAAGCCGCCTGTTCGCACAAGACTGTTACCGGAGGCAGACTAGCTCAGCAGATCACTCCCCCACGAATCTAACGGCCACATTTTTTGCTGCGGCGCCAAAGACCAGCATACCGCCAACGTCATCAGGTATGAAGATGCCCGTACCCTCATATTGTCCATTGCGAGGATCAGGCTCGGCTCCACTCTTACAGCCCGACGCAGTGAAATCCACCAGAATGATATTCACAGCGGGGTTCGGCACCGTTAGCGCACCTTTGAAAGTGCATGGGCTACCGTCATTTCCAGTCAAATCGCCATTCGAATCAACCGTAAAGGTAATGACCGGGTTAACACCATCATTCATCATATAGGTGCCCTGGGCGGCAATTGCATCGAGCGTCACGCCAATATCAGATGCGTCGTTATCGCGTTTAAAATCGAATGTCAGGGATGTCCCATCTGATTCGGTTTTAAGTATCATCGCTTCCGCAGAAGTCACCGTACCGGTCGTTGGCAGATCGGCCGAAACACCACTTCCGCCTGACAGAAAGGCTCGCCCCGTTGCCGTCAAAGTACCGTCCACTTTGAACGTGATGTTTCCCGCAATAAATCCGCCACCGACCGATGTTAAATACCGGCCCGTAGGACTCAAAAACAACAAAGATTCGACCGTGGAATCACCATTCCCATTGGTAGCAACACCTTCATAAACGCCGGCGCGTGGAGCAGGCGTCACACTGCTCTCATTGTTATCATCGCTACTACCACTACCTCCCCCACCACACGCACCCAAGAAAAGCAGCGCGCCAAACAACCCAACACGCACGAAAAAAGCATTCAGTGATCGAAGCATTAACACCTATCCTCGCCAAACATCATGACGGCTAATCGAAGCCAGTAGCGCAGTACGGCAACAGCCACGACAGCGCCGTAAAGTGGCGCTCGTCCGACTGTCATCGTTCTGTAAACTATAGACGAAGAGCGGAATTGACGATGTCAAACATCGTCTAACAATGAGAAATTGGGCGCCAGTCATCAATACCGGCGACGTTTTCAGGACGGATCGGGACCGATCCAGACAAAAGGGTTATGGGCGATCTCCCAGAGGTAGCCGTCCGGGTCTGAAAAGTAGCCGGAGTAGCCTCCCCAGAACACTTTCTGTGGCTTTTTAATCTCCGTCGCCCCGGCTGCGATAGCGTCGGCCATCATGGCATCAACTGCCTGTTCCGAATCGAGGTTATGGGCAATGGTAAAACCGGGGAACGCAGCCTTGTCGCCTACAGGTACACCCACATCTTCTGCCAGCGAGGCTCTGTTAAACAGCCCCAGCCAGGTGCCGTTAAGGGTGAAAAAGGCGACTGACGGGGGTGAATCCAGCTGCGGCAGTCCCAGGCCATCGCGGTAAAAGCTGACCGCGCGCGCAAGATCATCTACTCCCAGGGTCAACATGCTCATTCGGGGATCCATAAACGCCATCCTTGTTAATGTCAGAGTACGGGTTACACCGGCAGCCAACCTGTCCGGGCCTCAGCAATGCCCCGGTACAGGGCAGCCTGATTGATCACGCTCCCACTGAATGGTGACGTGCGTGATATTAAACGTGCTGCGCAGCTGTTTCTGGATGTCATCCAGTAGCGCATCGTCGGAATCCGGTTCGGGTTTCACCAGATGCGCCGTCAGCGCATTCTCGGTGGTGCTCATGGCCCATATATGCACGTGGTGAACGCCATCGATGCCCGGCGACTCCCGCAGCACCCGGTGGACCTCATCGGGATCAATACCCGCAGGTACCGCATCCAGACTTAGATTCAAAGACTCCCGCAGAAGCCCCCAGGTGCCCACCAGGATCACCATTACGATCGCCAGGCTCACGACCGGATCGATCCATGTGGCGCCGGTCCAAAGGATCAGCACACCGGCCAGGGCTACGCCAACGGACACGCCCGCATCAGCGGCCATGTGCAGAAAAGCGCCACGGATATTAAGATCCTCCTTCTGCCCGGCCATAAACAGCATCATCGTCGCCGCGTTGATCACAACGCCGACTAGGGCCACCACAATAACCGTCACGCCTGCGACATCCTGAGGCTCAGTAAACCGGCGAATCGACTCCCAGGCAATACCGCCTACCGCCACCATCAGGATCAGCGCGTTGAGAAGTGCGGCCAGAATTGTGCTTTTCTTCATGCCGTAAGTGCGCCACTTGGTGGCCTTGCGCTGGGCCAGCCACGCGGCACCCCACGCCAGCGCCAGCCCCATTACATCACTCAGGTTGTGGCCGGCATCCGCCAGCAACGCCATTGACTCGGCCATCACCCCGTATACCGCTTCGACAACCACGAAGCCGAGATTGAGGATAATACCGATCGCAAAGGCGCGATTATGTGTCACACCATGGGCGTGTCCGCCGTGGCTGTGACCTGCGTGAGAATGGCCGTGGCTATGCCCCATGAAACGCTCCCCTTTCAAATGATGTGGCGCTATCTATAAAGGTTGTAACCACTTCAGGGTCAAGACTTTGCTGAAAGCGACAGATTATTCCTCTTCCATTTTCTCGGCGCAGGCCACGCACACTGTCGATTGGGGCAGCACTTTCAGACGCTCGGGATTAATCACTTCTCCGCAGAGTTCACAGCCATCGCCATCACCGTTTTCAATCCGCTGCAGCGCCTTTTCAACCTGTATCAGCTCTTCCCGTGCTTCGAGATCGAGCCCGTCCACCACTTCATCGTTCTGGCGCTGTACCGCCTGTTCTGCAAAATCAGCCTCCAACGCACCATCATCACGATGCTGATGGGCTGAATAGCGCTCTATCCTCTCTTTCAGCTCCTTCCGGAGCGCTTCGAGAAACCCTTTGCGATCTGGCATGGTAGGATCCTTTTCAACGTTATCATCAAACGACTCCTTTATAAGAATAGGTCGATTTCAGCCAAACGATACAGTTTTCGGCCAAGCACGCGGGCCTGTCCCGGAGGAACCGAATGATCCCTGTGAAGCACCTGTTGACCGGCATTCTCGCCGTACTTACGACCGCCTGCGCCAGTATCCCTGCCCCTGATTCCGACCATAGACAACTGAACGGGCTCTATGACTATCGCATCATCGACCCGGACACGGACAAAACGCTCAGCGTCACCGCGTTGGCTGACCAGTGGCAGGATGCAGACGTGATCATCATCGGCGAGTTTCATGGCCATAACGGCGCCCACCTGCTTGAAGCCCAGCTGCAAAGCGCGCTCTATAAGTTGAGACCCAACCAGGTACTGTCGATGGAACAGTTCACTGTCGATCATCAGACGGCCGTCGATCGTTACCTTGCAGGAGAAACGGGTGAAGAAGAACTCATCAAAGAAGGTGCGGCATGGAACAACTACAAGGCCTCTTACCGCCCCCTGGTCGCATTTGCTGCAGACCATCACTTACCTGTCGTTGGGGCCAATGCGCCGGCAGACATGGCCAGATGCGTCGGACGAGAGGGAAAACAGGCTATCGACGGGATATCGGCAGACAAGCAACAGTGGTTGCCAACGAACCCGCTATTCAGCCCGCCGGGTTACCGGGAGCGCTTCTTGGGCGCAATGGGCGGGCATCATGGTAGTGCCGGGGACCCGCGACTGGAGAACAGCTATCTGGCGCAGTTGCTGCGGGACAACACCATGGCAGCGAGTATCGAACGAGCACTGGCCGAGCAGCCCGGCGGCCAGGTGATTCACCTTACCGGCACCTTCCACAGTGAAGGTCGCTCGGGCACGGTGGCCGCCCTGCTCCATCGTTCCCCTTCACTCAATATAAAGGTACTGAGCCCTGTGATCGCAGACGATCCGCGGGCCCCCGCACTGGAAAAAGCAGATCGGGTAAAAGGCGATGCCGTCTACCTGCTCTACCCCCTACCAGACGAGTACAAAAGTGATGACGCCAGAAAAGCGGCCATTGCAGAAAGGTTCAAGCAGGCCCCGCAACCGGCGTGTGACTGATTTACGCAGGCAGGACTGGCAAACGACGCCGGATACGACCCAGGCCCGCCATCAGCAACCCCAAAGCCAGCAATAAACCGCTGGCCGGTTCTGATACCTGCGCAATAATTCCTTTGGTGAATTCGCCCTGGAAAAACCAGGTGCGATCACTGTTAGCCAGATAATTATATTGCTCTACTGCGTTCTCAAAGTAATCAAGCGGGTTGCCATCTGTTGGCACAAAAAACAGATCGAGGAACATCTCCACACTGTATCCGGAATCCATCACCACGAAGTTTGTAGACATCAGGTCACCGTCATCAACCGACCACCCATCGGCGTAGGGCGTCAGCTGAAGGCTGCCGGACCAGTTCACATCAAAATCGGCGGATGATAGCGACAAGGCCAGAAGCGTGTTCTGGTCCGTATCCAGCAGAAGACTACCCACTCCAGCCTCGGGGGCAGGCGAACAGCCAGTATTGCAGTCCGTCACATCGGTATAGGCAAATGCGTAGTCATACTGAATCATGGACGCCGATGCAGGACCGCCAACAAGCAAAAGAAGAAAACTCACTAACCGAAACATGGTTCCATCCTTGAAACATTCGATATCAACATTGATCAATTAATATACCACCCTGCCACGAATGCGTCCTGTTAAAACATTATTTCTACCTCACCATTACATGAGTTAATTATGTAAACTTGAGCGTCACTCCAGTTCGCCATCGATAATGGTGAGTGCATCAGGCACAGCACTCTGGCAATTGTCTGCGCCTGAACCATACTTTCATCAAGTCAATCTGACTCACAGCCACCACCGCGCCAAGGGCTCGATATCAACATGCGCTGCATAGCCTTCGGATCAATGATTGTCAGTATGCTCTGGTCACTGACGCTGCAGGCACAGCAAAATCGATCGCTTACCTGCCTCAGTGCCGCCTACCCGCCTTATGTTATCGACGATGACGGGCTGACCGGCATCGATGTTGATGTCGTGCGTGAAGCAGGTAGACGGCTCGGGCTTGATATCAAAATCCGGCTGGAGCCCTGGAAACGTCTCGAAGAGGCTCTTTCCGCAGGCTTGCGGGACTGCGTGTTTTCCTACTTCAAAACAGATCCCCGCAAAGCCTACGCGATGTACACCAGCGTGCCGCTGCATATCACCCAGTACACACTGTTTGTCAGAACAGACCAGACACCACAAACCAGAACGTTGCAAGATCTATTCGGCAAAACCATTGCAGTAAACAGGGGCTTTCAGACCACACCGGAGTTCGAGAGCGCAAGGCGGCAGGGCCAGATCAAGGTCATTGAAGTCGGCAGGGATGAACAAAGTATGAGAATGTTGGCGCTGGGGCGCGTTCATGCAGTGCTGACCAACGCCGATGTTGGCCAACATGTGATCCGGAAACTGGGACTCGACGATATCGAGCCGTTGATGCCACCAATGTCGATTACACCAGCCTATCTGGTGCTGCGAAAAGCGCCCGAATTCGAGCCCCTTCGAGATCAATTCAACTGGGCCCTGTTCGAGATTCTCAAAGATGGCACCTACGAGCGTATCCGCGAGCGCTACATTGATGAAGCTCAATACGACTGACGTCAAAATCGATCAACAAATCCCTGCATTCCAGGGTTGAGCCCCATCGCAAGAATAACGGCAAGTGGGACAAGTTACTGAATCCATACTAGTCTGAGGAGGCAACCGGCAAGCATAGCGTCATAAAGTGCCGCAGAACCATAAGGACTGGAGTTCATGAAGCGGAGACCCGCTCGGTTTTCCCTTGCGCTGCTTATAGCATTAGCCATCACTACCGGAATGATCACGCTGACCAGCATCCTGGTATTCCAGGGGTACCGCGGCATGGAATCTGCGAAACTGGCGGCGACGGCGCAATCCGTCGATGAACTGGTGATGTCGGTGAATGACCGCATCAAGACATTGACCGATCCGCCCATTACTTCGCTGCTGCTGCTCAAAGACAGCATGCTGCTTCACGCGGACACACTGGAGGAACGCGTCCGTCGCCTGCCGGTGCTGGCCGACATTCTGCGGATTAACAACATCGTCGACGCGGTGTATGTCGGCTATCCAAGTGGCGATTTTTTCCTCTTACGTCGGCTTGAATCGCAGGCAAAATCGCTGTTTTCTGCCCCGCAGAGCAGTCGATTCATGCTGCAAACCACCTCCCGAAATGACAAAGCGGAGCAGGTCGCCGAGTTGCGGTTCTACGATGATCGCCTGCGATTACTGGAAACCCGCCAGAATCCGGACAATACCTACGACCCCAGAAGCCGTGACTGGTATACCTCAGCCAGCCTGACAGACGATATCACCCTCACCACACCCTATGTATTCTTCACCACACGCGAAATCGGCATTACGCTTGCCCAGCGGGGTAACAATACGCCAGCCATCGTCGGTCTTGATGTCACCGTCAGTGCGCTCAACAGCCAACTGGAGAGCCTGAAGTTCACGCCGTCCACCGAAATTGCCATCATCAACAGCGACAACGAAGTACTGGCATATCCCGGCAGTGAGCACATCACCTACCCCGCTGAAAACAGACCTGCACTGGCAACATTAGACACGCTGGGGGACACCCCGCTACAAAACGTCGAGTCGATGAAGGCCGACGCTCACGCCCGATACTTCGAGGCAGCCAATCAGGAATGGTATGGCACCAGCGCCTCTCTCACTTCAGCCTATGCCAATGATCTGAAGGTGCTCATCGCGATTCCAGCAGATGAACTGCTATCCGACGTGTGGACTGTCATGAGGCAACAAATTGCGATCGGTGGCGCAGTCGTATTGCTTTTGATCGCGGTGGGCTGGCAGATCGGCAAGCGCTTGGGGGCTTCGCTACAAGAGCTCACCGGGCAAGTGCGGGCGCTGTCCTGGTTTCGCTTTGACACTCCTATCGGGGTTGAATCCAATATCCGCGAGGCACAGAAACTCGGTAGCGCGCTGAACAACATGACGTCCACTGTTCGCAGTTTCAAAGCGATCTCCCTGACGCTGAACCGGGGACAGGATCTGGATGCGCTGCTGCGGGACATTCTTCACGAGCTGATCAGCATCATCGGTCAGCAGCATGGTGCGGTCTACCTGTATTCGTTTAAATCCCGGGCAATGGAATTGGCCGTTTCCGAAGGCCATGACCACCTCCCGCGACTCGACAATGTGGTGAAGGCAGATAGCGACGACGACATAATCCAACGCTTTCGCAAGACCGGGTCCGACCATGCGGTATACACGGTGCTGCGTAACCGCAGCAATCAGCTGGTTGGCGCACTGATGATTGACCTGGACGAACGCCAGTTCGCGCGGCTTGATAAAAACCTGATCCAGTTTGTCTCGGAAATCGGCGGTTCGGCGGCGGTTGCAATCGAGACCCGGCAATTGATCGAAAGCCAAAAAGCTATGCTCAACGGCGTTATCGAACTTATCGCAGGCGCCATTGACGCCAAATCCCCCTACACCAGCGGCCACTGTGAGCGGGTGCCTCGACTGGCACAAATGATCGTAGCGCAAGCCGAACAATCGGATCAGCCGCCGTTTGCCGATTTCAGCATGACCGAGGACGAGCACTACGAATTCAATCTGGCAGCATGGCTGCACGATTGCGGTAAGATCACCAGTCCGGAATATGTCGTCGACAAAGCCACCAAACTGGAAACCATCTATAACCGCATCCACGAAATCCGGACGCGGTTTGAAGTACTCCACCGCGATCTCGAAATTGCCTGCCTGCAACAACAGCTGGAAGGCGCCAACCCTGAAGCAGCAGTTGCCGCGCGGGACCACGCCCAACAGCAGTTGCAGGACGATTTTGCCTTCCTGGCGCAGGCGAACCTGGGCGGCGAGTTCATGAGCGACGAGGCCATTGAACGCATCAACAGCATTGGTGACAGGACCTGGCAACGGTATTTCAGTAAGCGGCTGGGCCTGTCCCAGGATGAGCAGTCACGGCTTGAAGGCTTCCCTGAGCCGACCTTACCGGCCAATGAGTCTCTGCTATCTGACAAACCGGAACACATCATTCCCTGGGGCACACGCAACCCCCG